>Ga0233424_10001122_pt1 | contig 25899 bp, 28 predicted proteins | sample Watercolumn_Towu_FD_181011 | JGI IMG/M metagenome (GOLD analysis project Ga0233424, IMG submission 181011) | Freshwater microbial communities from Lake Towuti, South Sulawesi, Indonesia - Watercolumn_Towuti2014_125_MG | ecosystem: Environmental > Aquatic > Freshwater > Lake | place: Indonesia... | reverse complement strand
GCGTTGCGCGTCACGCGCTCGCGCGATGCCTGCAGCGACTCGCGCAGTTTCGGCGTCTGCTCGTCGGCGTGGTCGAACACCGCGGCGAGCGACCCGTAGGCGTTGAGGAGTTTCGCGGCCGTCTTCTCCCCCACGCCCGGCACGCCCTCCAGGTTGTCGCTGGGGTCGCCGCGCAGCGCCGCATAGTCGGGGTACTGCGCCGGCGTCACGCCGGTGCGCGTCTTGATGCCGGACTCGTCGTAGATCGCGTATTCGGTGACGCCGCGCATGTTGTACACGACGCGCACCTGCGGGTCGCGCACCAGTTGATACGCGTCGCGGTCGCCCGTGACGATCAGCAACTCGTCGTCGGGGGCGATGTTCGCGGCGATCGTCGCGATGATGTCGTCGCCTTCGTAACCGGCCGCGTCGAGCGACAGCACGCCGGCGGCGTCGAGCAACCGCTTGATCACATCCATCTGGGAGTACAACGTGTCGGGTTGCTTCTCGCGCTGCGCTTTGTATTCGGGCGCCGCCGCGTGGCGGAAGGTCTTCTCCTTGCGGTCGAACACGACGATGATGCCGTCGGGGTCGTGATCCTTCACGAGCGTGGCGAACATCGAGCAGAAGCCGAACACCGCGTTGGTGACCTCGCCGTCGACCGTCGCCATCGTGTCGGGGAGGGCGAAGAACGCGCGGTAGGCCAACGAGTTGCCGTCGAGGGCCAGCAGCTTCATGTAGCGGGTGCGGTTTCGCCCCTCAGCACCGACTCGGCGACGGCCCGCATCGTGGTGCGCCCGGCCATCGCGGTCTGCTGGATGAACGAGAAGGCTTCCGACTCTTTCATGCCGTGCGCGTCGATGAGGCGACCCTTGGCGCGGTCGAGCACCTTGCGCACCTCGAGCCGTTCGGTGAGCTCGCCCACCTCGGCGGCGAGCGCCTTTGTCTCTGCGTAGCGCGCGATGGCGAGTTCGATCGCCGGCACGAGATCCTGCTTCTGGAACGGCTTCACGAGGTACGCCGAGGCGCCGGCGTCGCGCGCCTGTTCGACCACCTCGCGTTGGCTGAACGCCGTCAGCATCAGCACGGCGCACAGCGCGTCTGCGCCGATGAGGCGCGCCGCCTCGATGCCGTCCATGCCCGGCATCTTCACGTCGAGGATCACGAGGTCGGGGCGCAGGTTGCGCGCGAGTTCGACCGCCTGGTCGCCGCGTCCCGCCTCGCCGACCACTTGGTAGCCCTCGTCCTCGAGCAACTCGCGCAGGTCGAGGCGGATGATGGCCTCGTCTTCGGCGATGACGATGGTGGTCACGCGCAGACTCTATGTCTCGTCAGGTTTGAGCGCGCGACAGACGGTCGAGCAGCACGTCCTGCTCGCGCTCCAAGTCGAGAATCGACTGCCCGAGCGCGCGCAAGTGCGCGGCAAGGGCGGTGGCGTGGCCCTGCGCTTCGCGGTGTTCGGCCTGGGCGTACGGCGTCTCGGACACCATCGCCCGAAGTTCGCACTCCTGCGCCTGCTCCGCCAGCACGTCGAGCTGTTCGCGCGACAGACGCTGTTCTTCGGCGAGTTCGCGCAGCGTCGCCGCGTTGCGCTCGAGACGGTGACGCACCAGGCGCCGCGACATACCCGCCGGTAACTGCACGTCCATCGGACGTCTCAGCCTACGAGCAGCGGCGCCGCGCGGCTCCTTGGCCGGCCCGCAGATGACACGCTGGTGCCCGAGGTGGGAGTCGAACCCACACGCCCTTACAGGCAACGGATTTTGAGTCCGTCGCGTCTGCCATTTCGCCACTCGGGCAACGCCGCTAAAACGCTATCGCGTGGCGCGCGCGGCGTCTGGCGTCGCACGCCGCGCGGGAGCAAGCACGGGCGGTCGCCGTTTCTCGCATCTCGTAGCCTTGGCGCGTGCGCCGCTCGGCGCGCACAGGAGGTCAGTTCGTTGCTCGCGTTTCTCTTTCCGGGTCAGGGTTCGCAGCGCCCCGGCATGGGGCGGCCGTGGCGCGACCACGAGAGCTGGGAACTCGTCGAGGAAGCAACCTCGATCAGCGGACGCGATGTCGGTGCGCTGCTGCTCGACGCCGGCGCAGACGAACTGAAAGACACGCGCAACGCGCAACTCGCCACGTTCGTGAGCAGTCTCATGGTGCTCGACGCAGTCGAGCGGCTCGGCGTCGAACCGAGCGTCTGCGCCGGACACAGTCTCGGCGAGTACACCGCGCTCACCGCCAACGGTTCGCTCGGGTTCGACGACGGCGTGCGACTGGTGCTCGAGCGCGGCGACGCGATGCACGAAGCAGGCAGGAAGTCCCCCGGCGTGATGTCGGCGGTGCTCGGCCTCGACGACGACCAGGTCGAAGTCGCATGCTGTCGCGCCGATTCCGACGTCTGGGTGGCGAACTACAACGCGCCGGGTCAGGTGGTCATCGCCGGTTCCCCGGACGGCGTCGACGAGGCGACCAAGCATGCGAAGAAACTGGGCGCGAAGAAAGTGATGCCGCTGCCCGTGTCGGGCGCGTTCCACACTCCGTTCATGTCCGCGGCGCGCGACCGACTCCGCATGGCGATCGCCGCCGCCAAACCGCGCGACTCCGACGTCCCGATCGTCTCCAACGTCGACGCACTCTCGCACAGTCACGGCGACGAGTGGGCGTCGTTGTTGTCCGCGCAGCTCTGCAGCCCCGTGCGCTGGAAGCACGTGCTGCTGCACCTGGCCACGCACGGCGTGGACAGTTTCGTCGAACTCGGCCCAGGCGGCGTGCTCACCGGAATGGTGAAACGCACGGTGGACTCGGCGCGCGCCATCAGCGTGTCGACTCCCGACGAGCTCGACGCCTTGCTCGGTTGGGTGAGCCAGATCACCCCGGTGCCCGCGGCGCACGAAGGCGAGCACCTCTTCGTCGTCGAGCGTCTCATCGTCGCGCCGGCAGCCGGCGTGTTCACCCCGCTGGCGGGGCTCGCAGACGGCGCGCCCGTCCATTCGGGAATGGTCATCGGACACATCGGCGAGACCGAAGTGCGCTCGCTGTTCGACGGCGTGCTGCAGAACTTCATCGCGCACGCCGGGGAGCGACTCGCGATGCGCGAACCCGTCGCGTGGCTGCGGGCGCAGGCATGACCGGCAGCCGCATCACGGGCTGGGGCACCGCGCTCCCCGACAAGGTGCTGACCAACGACGACCTGGCGGCGATGATGGACACCAGCGACGAGTGGATCGTCGAGCGCACCGGCATCAAGAGCCGGCACGTCGGTGGCAGCACCGCTTCGTTGTCGGTGGAGTCGGCGCGGCGCGCCATCGCGATGGCCGGCTGCGACCCGGCGTCGATCGACGGCGTCGTGTTGTCGACCACCACGCCCGACCGCACGGTGCCTGCCACCTCGGCGACGGTGCAGGACGCCCTCGGCCTGCGCTGCGGTGCGTTCGACCTGAACGCCGCATGTGCGGGCTTCGTGTACGCCTACGTGGTCGCCAACGGCCTGCTCGCGATCGGTGCCAAGCGCCTCCTCGTCATCGGCACCGACACGCTCTCGCGCATCACCGACTGGAGCGACCGCGGCACCGCCATTCTGTTCGCCGACGGTTCGGGTGCCGCCGTCATCGAGGCGACGAGCGACGCCGGCCAGTTGCTCGGCTGGGACCTCGACGCCGACGGCTCGCTCGAGCGGCTGCTCTACGCCGACATCGGCGGCTACATCCACATGGACGGCCAAGAAGTGTTCCGACGCGCCGTGCGCATCATGGTCGACTCGGCGCACAAGTCGCTCGCCAACGCCGGGCTCACCACCGCCGATGTCGCGCTGTGCGTGCCGCACCAGGCCAACCTGCGCATCATCGACGCCGCGTGCCGCCAGCTCGGCATCCCGCTCGAGAAGACGGCGATCGTGCTGCACGAGACGGGCAACACCTCGTCGGCCTCCATTCCGCTCGCGTTGTTCGACGCCGCCGACGACGGACGCCTGCGCGACGGCGACATCGTGCTGCTCGTCGGTTTCGGGGCGGGCATGACCGCCGCCAGCGCGGTGTTCGAATGGCGCGCGCCGTGAGCCGCGTCGTGCTCGTGACCGGCGGCAGCCGCGGCATCGGGCTCGCCGTCGCGCGCCGCTTCGCCGCACTCGGCGACAAGGTGGCCGTCACCTACAACACCACGCCGCCCAGCGGCGATCTCGTCGCGGTGCAGTGCGACGTGACCAAGCAGGCGGACGTTGACCGCGCCTTCGACGAAGTGGAACAACGTCTCGGACCCGTCGAGGTGCTGGTGTCGAATGCCGGCATCACCAAGGACGGGTTGCTGCTGCGGATGAAGGAGGCCGACTTCGCCGACGTGATCGACGCGAACCTCACGGGGGCCTACCGCGTGACCAAGCGCGCCGCGCAGTCGATGCTGCGGGCGCGCCAGGGGCGGATCATCCTCGTGTCGTCGGTGGTCGGTCTCCTTGGGCAGGCCGGGCAGGCCAACTATGCGGCAGCCAAGGCGGGCCTCGTCGGTTTCGCGCGATCGCTCGCCCGCGAACTGGGCAGTCGCAGCATCACGGTGAACGTCGTCGCGCCCGGCCCGGTCGACACCGACATGACGCGCGCGCTCGGCGAAGAGAAGCTCGCCGCGTTCGTCGGGCTCGTGCCGCTCGCGCGCATCGCGTCACCCGACGAGATCGCCGGTGTCATCGCGTTCCTCGCGTCGGCCGATGCCGCGTACATCACGGGGGCGGTCATCCCCGTCGACGGCGGCTTGGGCATGGGTCACTGACGAAGTAGGATTGAGCCGTGAGGAGGCCGTCGTGAGCCAGGAACTGTTCGAACGCTTCACCAAGTGCGCGGTCAACGTGCTGTCGATCGACGCCGCCAAGGTGACCCCGGCGGCGCGCTTCAAGGAAGACCTCGAGGCCGACAGCCTCGACTTGGTCGAGTTCGTGATGGAACTGGAGAGCGAGTTCGGCGTCGAAGTACCCGAGCAGGAGCTGGAGGGCATCACGACCGTCGGGCAAGCCTTCGACCTCATCGTCGCCAAGACCAAATAGCGCTCCCCGATGCTGGGAGCCGGCCACCGCATCGCCGTCACCGGCTACGGTGTCGTCGCCCCGTGCGGCATCGGCAAGCACGCGTTCTGGCAAGGGTTGCTTGGCCCGGGCATCAACGGCGCCAAGACGGTGGAACTCGCCGACTGGGATCCTCAGCCGTATTTCGCCAACCCAAAGGAAGCGCGGCGCGCCGACCGCGTCGAACAATTCGCCCTCGCCAGCGCACACGAGGCCCTCACGCAGTCGGGTGACCTTCCCTACGACGCGGCGCGCGTCGGCACCATTTTCGGCACCGGCATCGGCGGCTTGCGCACGCTGGAAGAACAGGTGGTCGTGCGGGTGGAGAAGGGCGAACGACGCGTGTCGCCGTTCCTCGTGCCGATGATGATGTCGAACGCCTGCGGTGCGGCCGTCTCGATGCGCTACAAACTGCAGGGGCCTGCCGAGACGATCTGCACCGCGTGCGCCGCCGCCACCCACGCCATCGGTTACGCCGCGCGCCTCATCGCGTGGGGCCGCTGCGACGCTGTCGTGACCGGCGGCGCCGAATCCGCCGCGACCATCACTGCAGTGGCGGGGTTCGCCAACATGACGGCGCTCTCCACCAGCGGTTGCAGCAAGCCGTTCGACGCGACGCGCGACGGCTTCGTGTTCGGCGAAGGCGCGGCGGTGTTCGTGCTCGAGCGCTACGACCTCGCTGTCGCGCGCGGCGCGCGCATCCTCGCCGAGGTGCTCGGTGCGGCGAGCAACGCCGACGCGCACCACATCACCGCACCGTCGCCCGGCGGGGTCGGCGCGATCGCCTGCATGCACGCAGCCCTCGACGACGCGGGCCTGGCACCTCGCGACATCCGCCAGGTCAACGCGCACGGCACGTCGACGCCGCTCAACGACGCAGCCGAGTCGCAAGCCGTGGCCACGGTGTTCGGCACGCCGACGCCGCCGGTCACCTCGATCAAGGGAGTCACCGGGCATCCGCTCGGCGCGGCGGGTGCGCTGGAGGCAGCCGCGGTGCTGCTGTCGTTCGAGCACTCGCTCATCCCGCCCACCGCCAACACCTCCGTGCTCGGCGACGACATCGCCTGCGACGTGGTCTTCGGTGCGCCGCGCGCCTGGACGCCCGGCCCGACCATCAGCAACAACTTCGGCTTCGGCGGCCACAACGGTTCGGTGATTCTCGCGCCCGCTTCCTGACGCTCGGTGCCGCTGCGAGCCGCCGGTCGCGGTGCGCGTCAGCGGTCGACGAGCACGAACATCAACTCGCACTCGCACGCCACCTCACCGTTCACGCTCGCCGTGCCGCCGCCTTTGCCGGCGCGTGCGCTCAAGCGTCCCAACTCGGCGGTGATCACGAGTTCGTCCCCGGGCGCCACCTGGCGGCGGAACCGTGCCGCGTCAAGTCCGCCAAAGAGCGGCAGCTTGTGCTGGCGCGCGGGGTCGGCGAGCAACGCATAGGCGCCGACCTGGGCGATCGCCTCGCACATCAGCACCCCGGGCAGCGTCGGGCGACCAGGGAAGTGCCCGCGGAAGAACCACTCGTCGCCGCGCAACCGCCAGCGGCCGACCGCACGGCTGCCGACGGTGAGTTCGTCGATCACGTCGACAAAGAGGAATGGCGGGCGGTGCGGTAGCACCGACGAGGGTGCGGGGTGCGCCGTCACGGTGCTACGTGCCGAGCGCTTCGAGCAGGAAGGATGCGGTGTCTTTCGGCGAGATTTTGTACCACGCGTGGATGATCTTGCCGTCGGCGCCGACGAGAAACGCCGAACGCTCGATGCCCATGTATTCGCGGCCGTACATCGACTTCTTCTTCCACACTTTGTACGCCTTGGCGACCGCGTGCTCCTCGTCGCACAGCAGCGGAAAGCCGAGCGAGTACTTCGCGTCGAATTTCAGTTGCTTGCCGGGTGCGTCGGGGCTGACGCCGACGATGGCGGTGCGACCGATGTCGTCTTTGATCCGGCTCAAGAGGCACGACTGCTGCGTGCAGCCCGGCGTGTCGGCTTTCGGATAAAAATACACGAGCACCTTGCGCTTGGCGAACTCTCGCAGGGTGCGACGCTTGCCGTGCTGGTCGAACAGCTCGATCGCCGGGGCTTTGTCGCCGGGCTTCAGCATGCGCCCAAGTTAGTCGTGGCGCCGCGCGGTCGCAGCGGTGTCTGCCCCACCGACCCGCGCCGACGCATCGAGGGCGTCGCGCACCTCGCCGACGAACCGCGCGACCGAGTCGGGGCCTTCGTCGAGCAGGCGACGCATCACCGCCGCACCCTGGATGACTCCGTCGGCGACGGCGCAGGCTTGCACCGCCTGTACCGCGTCGGAGACGCCGACGCCCACCAGCACGGGCAGGTCGGTGATGCGCTTCAGTCGCCCCGCGATGGTCACCGCGCTCGTGGCGAGCGACTCGCGCTCCCCCGTGACGCCGAGCAGTCCGACCGCGTACACGAACCCGCGCGAGCGCGCGGCGATGCGCGGCAGTCGGTCGTCGGGCGCCGTCGGCGCGGCGAGCATCACCGTGGCGAGTCCCGTCGCGTCGGCGGCGGCGCACCAGTCGGGCGACTCCTCGAGCGGCAGGTCGGGCACGATCGCCCCGCTCACGCCCGCGTCGCGCAGCATCGCCGCGAACCGTTCGTGCCCGGCGCGAAAGACGGTGTTGTAGTAGCACATTGCCACGAGCGGCACCGCGACGTCGAGCTCGCGCACCCCGCGCAGGATCGTGGCGAGCGTCGCGCCGTTGGCGAGCGCGCGACTGGACGCGCGCTGGATGACCGGGCCGTCCATCACCGGGTCGGAGAACGGGATGCCGATCTCTACGGCATCGGCACCGTGGACGACGGCCGCGCGCACGGCGTCCTGCCAGTGGTCGACGCCGCCGGTCACGTACGGCACGAGCATCTTGCGGCCGCTCGCCCGTGTCTCGCGCAGCCGCGCCTCGAGGGCGACGAACGTGGTCATCCCCGTGCGGGCTCGCCTAGTGCGATGCGGCGCGCAGCGCGGGGCCGAGCACCTTCATCATCTGCGCCACGTCCTTGTCGCCGCGCCCCGACAGGTTCATGAGCACGGTCTGGCCTTGCATGCGCGGGGCTTCGCGGGCGATCCACGCCACCACGTGCGCGCACTCGAGCGCGGGGATGATGCCCTCGGTGCGCGACAGCAGCTGGAAGCCTTCGATGACCTCGGCGTCGGTCACGCTCGGATACTCCGCGCGGCCGCTCGCTGCGAGGTACGAGTGCTCCGGCCCGACGCCCGGATAGTCGAGACCCGCGGAGATCGAGTGCGCTTCTTGCACCTGGCCGTCTTCGTCTTGCAGCAAGAAACTCTTCATGCCGTGCACGACGCCGGGCACGCCGCGCCCGACCGCCGCGCCACCCGCCGGTTCGACGCCGACCAGCCGCGCGCGGGTGTCGACGAAACCGCTGAAGATGCCGATGGCGTTCGAGCCGCCGCCGACGCACGCGGTGACGACATCGGGGTCGCGCCCGGTGAGTTCGCGCACCTGCGCGCGGGCCTCCTCGCCGATCACGCTCTGGAACTGGCGCACCATGAACGGGTACGGGTGCGGCCCCATCACCGAACCGATGCAGTAATACGAGTGCTCGACGCTCGCCACCCAGTCGCGCATCGCCTCGTTCACGGCGTCTTTCAGCGTGCGACTGCCCGACTCTGCCGCCTCCACCTCGGCGCCGAGGAGCCGCATGCGGAACACGTTCAGCGCCTGGCGCTCGACGTCGACGGCCCCCATGTACACCTTGCACGTGAGGCCGAGCAGTGCCGCCGCGGTCGCCGCCGCGACACCGTGCTGGCCGGCGCCCGTCTCGGCGATGAACCGCTTCTTGCCCATCCGCTTGGCGAGGAGGGCCTGACCGAGCACGTTGTTGATCTTGTGCGAACCGGTGTGGTTCAGGTCTTCGCGCTTCAAGATGAGGCGGATGCCGAGACGCCGCGAGAGGTTGTGGCACTCGGTGAGGATCGACGGTCGTCCGGCGTACTCGCGCTGCAGTCGGGAGAGTTCGCCGCGGAAGCCGGCGTCGTCCCATGCCTCGTGGAATGCGCGCTCGAGTTCCTGGCACGCGGGCACCAGCGTTTCGGGCACGTACTGCCCGCCGAACTCGCCGAACCGACCCGCCGAGGTGGGTGCTGCGAGCCCGCTCATTCGTTCATGTTACGCGCCGTCGGCCTGTTGCTCCTCGAAAGCGCGCAGCGCGTTCTGCACGAAGCGGCGCACCTTGGTCGCGTCCTTGTGGCCCGGGTCGCGTTCCACGCCGCTTGACACGTCGACCCCGTACGGCGCGGTCTGCGCGATGACTGCCGCGACGTTGTCGGGCGTGAGTCCGCCCGAGACCACGCACCGCACGCTCTTGGGAACACCGGCCAGCAGCGACCAGTCGTAGGTCTCGCCCGACCCGGGCTTCGGCGAGTCAAAGAGGATGAGGTCGGTGCGGTAGCGGTCGCACTGCTCGGCGTCGCGCGACCCGGCGACGACCGCCTTCATGACGAAGCCGCACTCGGCGGTGATCGCGTCGACCTCCGACACGGTCTCGCGCCCGTGCAACTGCGCGCCGCGCAATCCGGCCTCGCGCATGATGCGCGACACGCTCTTGGCGTCGTGGTCGCGGAACACGCCGACGGTGATGATGCCGGGCGGCAGGCGCTTCACGATGTCGGCGACGCGACCGACGGCCACCTGGCGCTTCGACGGGGCGAACACGAACCCGAGCGCGGTCGCGCCCATCGCCACGCTGAGCAGGGCGTCTTCTTCGTTGGTGATGCCGCAAATCTTGACGAACATCGTGCTTACGACGGTAGTGCGACTCGCAGTTCAGACAGCGCCTTGCCGCGGTCGGTCGCGCGCACGAGATGTTCGCCGACGAGCACCGCGCGGTACCCGGCCTGCGCGCAACGGCGCGCGTCGTCGCCCGAGGTGATGCCCGATTCCGCCACGGCGATGACGCCGTGCGGCATGAGCGCCCCGAGCCGTTCGGCGCGCCGGGTGTCGACGGCGAAGGTGCGCAAGTCGCGCTGGTTCACCCCGATCAGCACGGCACCGCTGTCGAGCGCGCGGCCCAGCTCTGCCTCGTCGTGCACCTCCACGAGCACCGACAGCCGCAGTTCGTCGGCGACGCGGGCGAACTCGCGCAGTTCGTCGTCGCTCAGCGCCGCCACGACGAGGAGCACCGCGTCGGCGCCCATGATGCGGGCGTCGAGCACGTCGCGCACGCTGACCGTGAAGTCCTTGCGCAGGAGCGGCAAGCCCGCCGCTCGTGCCGCCGCAAGGTCGGCCGCGCTGCCGCCGAAGTGCGGTGCATCGGTCAGCACCGAAACGCACGCGGCACCGCCCGCGGCGTACTCGCCGGCGAGCGCACCCGCGTCGAGATCGGCGGCGATGTCTCCCTTCGATGGCGAACGACGCTTGACTTCGGCGATCACCGCGAGGCGTCGTGACGCGCGGATGGCGTCGACGAAGTGCCCGGCTTTCTCTGGCACGCGGCGCTGTGCCTCGCGCCGCAGCGCGCCGAGGTCGCGGTCGTCGGACGCCGCACGCCGACGGTGCCAGGCGATGATGCCGTCGAGATAGGTGGCGCCGTCGCTCACGCCGGCGTCAGAACCCGAGGCGTGCGGCGAAGTGCGCGAGCAGCGATTCGATCGGCACGCGCACCTGCTGCGTCGTGTCGCGGTCGCGCACGGTGACCGCCGCGTCGTCGAGCGAATCGAAATCCACCGTCACGCAGCACGGCGTGCCGATCTCGTCCTGGCGGCGGTAGCGGCGGCCGATCGCCTGGGTCTCGTCGAAGTCGCACATGTAGCGCGCCGACAGCACCGCGTACACCTTCTCGGCGAGCGGCGACAACGTGTCTTTCTTCGACAGGGGCAGCACCGCGATCTGGTAGGGCGCGATGCGCGGGTGCAGTCGCAGCACGGTGCGCGGCTCGTCGTTGACCACGTCTTCGTCGTAGGCCGCGAGCAGCAACGCCGCCATCGTGCGGTTGGCGCCCGCCGCCGGTTCGACCACGTGCGGCACGTAGCGCTCGTTGGTCGCCGAGTCGAAATAATCGAGCCGCTGCCCCGAGTGCGCGGCGTGCTGCGTGAGGTCGTAGTCGGTGCGTTGCGCGATGCCCTCGAGCTCGCCCCAACCCCACGGAAAGAGGAACTCGATGTCGCAGGTGCCCGCCGAGTAGTGCGACAGCTCGTCCTTGTCGTGCTCGCGCAGCCGCAGCATGTCGCGGGGCACGCCGTGCGCCACGTACCACGCGAGGCGCTGCGTCTTCCAGTAGTCGTACCACTGCGCGCTCTCGGCGGGCGGCACGAAGAACTCGAGTTCCATCTGCTCGAACTCGCGCGTGCGGAAGATGAAGTTGCCGGGCGTGATCTCGTTGCGGAACGACTTGCCCACTTGCGCGATGCCGAACGGCGGCTTCTTGCGGCTGGTGGCGAGCACGTTGGCGAAGTTGACGAACATTCCTTGCGCGGTCTCGGGTCGCAGGTACACCTCGGTTCCGGCACCCTCGAGCGGACCGGCGTGCGTCTTGAACATGAGGTTGAAGGCGCGCGCCTCGGTGAACGCGCACCCCTTCATCTTCTGCGGGCAGTCGCGCGATTCCAGTTGATCCTGGCGGAAGCGGCGTTTGCAGGTGGTGCAGTCGACGAGCGGGTCGCTGAAGTTCGCGAGGTGGCCGCTGGCTTCGAACGTCTGCGGCGGGTTCAAGATGGCGGCGTCGATCAGCACGACGTCGTTGCGCTGCTGCACGACCGAGCGAATCCAGGCGTCTTTCACGTTGCGCAACATCAGCGCACCGAGCGGACCGTAGTCGTACGACGAACGGAAACCGCCGTAAATCTCCGCACTCGGGAAGGCGAATCCGCGCCGCTTGGCGAGGTTGACGATCTGCTCCAAGTCCTTCGCTGGCACTTCGATCAGGCTACCTATCGTGCGTCACCCGGTGCGCGGTGTCTCGAACAGCGACGACGAACGAATGCGGCGTTCGAGGTGATGCTCGGTCGCCGCGCGCGCGTACACCGTCACCTCGGCGACCGTCTCGGCAGGCAGGTCGGTGCGGGCGAGCACGGCGGACACCTTGCCGTCGAGAATCTGCTGCACGACGGCGATGACGGCGGGCGCCGCACCAGTGCCGCGCCGGTGCGCGCGGCATAGCACCCCGCCCGCCGCGACGTCGAGTGCGCAGAGGTCCTGCGTCGAGCCGCACACGACGCAGCAATCGACGCACGGGCCGACGCCTTCTGCTTGCAGGAGGCGCAGCTGCACGGCGGGCAGGACGAGCGGCGAGTACCGAGCGTCGAGTTGGCGCAGCGCTCCGACCAGCATGCGGTACAAGTGCGGTGCCGGCTCGCGGTCGTGCGCGAGCTGTTCCGCCACTTCGCACATGGCGAGGCCGTCGGTGGTGCCTTCGAGGCTGGCGCGGATGTTCGTCGCCACTTCGACCAGTTCGACTTGGTTCACGATGTCGAGCTCGCGACCGCGGTAGCACTGCAGCGCCACGTGACTCATCGGCTCGAGCCGCGAACCAAAACGCGAGCCGGGCTTGCGCACGCCCTTGGCCACCGCGCGCACCTTGCCGGATTCCTGCGTGATGATCGTGACGATGCGGTCGGTTTCTCCCAGTTTGTGCGTGCGCACGACCACGCCGACGTCGCGGTAGAGCGGCATCAAGAATCCACTCCGCCGAACCGACGGTCGCGGCGGGCGAAGTCGTCGATCGCCATCTCCAGGTGCTCGGCGTCGAGGTCGCGCCAGCCGGAATCGAAAAACACGATTTCGGCGTACGCGAGTTCCCACACGAGTGATGAGGGCATCTTCGTCGGAGACCCGAGCACGACCACGAGATCGGGTTCGGTCGGGGCCGGCGCACAGATCGCCGCGGACAACCGCTGTTCGGTGATGCCGTCGGCGCGGCGGTCTGCTCCGCCCAGGCGTGCCGCGGCGTCGGCGAGGCGCTGGCGGCCGTCGCTCTCGCAATCCACGATCACCGTCACCCCCTCGTCGCCGAGCACGACGATGCGCTCGGCATAGCGGACTCCGCCGCAGTCAGCCACGAGCATGTCGCGCACGCGGCGTGCGTCGTCGGCGGTGCCTGGTCCGCACGGCACGATCGTCGCCCACGCGGCAGCACCGCCGCGCGCGGCGCGGGCCACGAGTGACAGTCGCTCGCGCCAGTTCGTGGACGACGTTGCCGCCCACTCGCCCACCGTGCCTGCGCACAGCAACACGTGTGACAACGCAGATGCGACCATCGCTACATCCTCGCACGAGCAAGTAGTTTTTACGGCGCACCATGAGCGGACAACCCGTGCCGAACGCACCGTCTGGGCCGAGCGGGCCGCCCGTGCCCGCGCGCGGGCCGCACGTCGCTTGCATCATGGACGGCAACGGTCGCTGGGCGAAGCGTCGCGGCCTGCCGCGCACCGCCGGGCACACTGCCGGCGAGGAGGCACTCGCCGCCACGGTGCGCGCAGCATCCGCGCGAGGCGTCGGCCACCTCACGGTGTTCGGCTTCAGCACCGAGAACTGGGTGCGTCCGCCGGCGGAAGTACGTCACATTCTCGCGCTGCACCGCAAATTGTTCGGACGCATCGAGGAACTCAACCAGAACAACGTGCGCGTCAACTGGATCGGACGCCCCTTCGACGAGCCGGGTTCGCGCACGCCGCGCAACGTGCAAAAGGGCATCCAAGAAGCGATCGACGACACCAAGGCCAACACCGGGATGGTGCTCACCGTCGCGTTCGACTACGGGAGCCGTGCCGAGATCACCCGCGCCGCGCGCCTCGCCGCCGCAGCAGGCGCGCCGAGCGTCGCGGCAATCGACCGCGCGATGTACGACCCTTCGCTGCCGCCCGTCGACGTGCTGGTGCGCACGTCGGGAGAAACGCGCATCAGCAACTTCATGCTGTGGCAGTCGGCGCGAGCGCGCGTCTACTTCACCGACGTCGCGTGGCCCGACTTCGGGGCGCGGCAACTCGACGAGGCGCTCGCCCTCGTCGTAGCAACTCGCGCATGACGCCGGTCGCCCGGCGCGCCACCGACCTGCTCGAGCGGGTGCTGGCCCGGCTCAAGCACGCCGAACAGCGCGACGGGCAGACCGAGATGGTGGCGCACGTGGCCGACGCCATCGACGCCGGCAAACCGCTCGTCATCCAGGCCGGCACGGGCACCGGCAAGACGCTCGGCTACCTCGTGCCGGTGATCGCCGCCGGGCAGACCGCGGTCATCGCCACCTACACCAAAGCCCTGCAAGACCAGCTGGCCAGCGTCGACCTGCCGCACCTGCAGCAAGCCTGCGCCGACGACGACCTCGCCTTCACCTGGGCCGTCTTGAAGGGTCGCAACAACTATCTCTGTCGCCAGCGCGTGTCGGAGATCGAGACGGGCGCCGACGAACTCGACTTGGGCGACGCCTCGCAGCGCGTCGCCAAAGAAGTGAAAAGACTCGTGGCGTGGAGCAACAAGACGCCGACGGGCGAGATTTCCGACGTGCCGTTCGCAGTGTCGGAGACGGCGTGGAGCAAGGTGAGTCTCGGCAGCGACGAGTGCCCGGGGGCCGGCAAATGCGAGTTCGGCGAGACCTGCTTCACCGAACTCGCGCGCGAGCGCGCCGACACCGCCAACGTCGTCGTGGTGAACTTCACGCTGTACGGCCTCGACCTCGAGCAGGATCGCGAGTTTCTCCCCGCCCACGACGTGGTGGTGTTCGACGAGGTGCACGAGTTGGAAGACGTGATCAGCGACACCGCTTCGGTGACGCTCACGCCGCGGGTGATCGCCAACGCCGCCGAGACCGCGCGCAAGGCGGTCACGTCGCAGAAGACGGTGAACGCGCTGGCCAAGACCGCCAAACTGTTCGACGAGGTGCTCGAGCGCCACAAAGACCAACGCTTCCTCACGTCGCTGCCCGACGACCTGCGCGGCGTGCTCGACCAACTCGCCACGCAAGTCGGGCTGATCGGCGAAGGATTGCGCGACGATCCCGACGAAGACGCCGAGCATCTGCGCGCAAAGAAGGTCATCGAGCGCCTCCAGGCCGACCTCGCGCAACTTTCATCGTGGTCGTCGAACACCGTCGCCTTCGTCACCTCGCCGCGCGGCGCCAACCGTCTCACCGCCGCACCCAAGCGCGTCGACGGCACACTCGCCCCCGTGTGGAGCGACACGACCGCCATCCTGACGAGTGCGACGATTCCGCCCGGCCTGCCGCAGCGCCTCGGTCTGGCAGTCGACGATGACGTCGTCGTGCGGGTGGCGAGTCCGTTCGATTACTCGGCCAATTCGTTGCTGTACCTCGCCGACGATCTGCCGTTGCCGAACGCCTCGAATCGTGCCGCGGCAGTCAGCGCACGAATCCGCCGACTCATCGAGCTGTCGGACGGTTCGGCACTCGTGCTGTTCACCTCGTGGACGGCGTTGCGCGACGCAGTCGGAGCGTTGCGCGGCAACTTGGGCGACCACATCACGCTGTACTCGCAGGACGACATGCCAAAGCGGCAGCTGCTCGACGCGTTCCGCGACGAGGAGAAGTCGTGCCTGTTCGCCACGCGCGGATTTTTCCAGGGTGTCGACGTGCCCGGCGACTCGTTGCGCCTCGTCGTGATCGACAAGGTTCCCTTCCCCCAGATCGGCGACCCGCTGCTCGAAGCGCGCCGCGAAGATGCCGGTGCGGCCGCGTTCATGTCGATCGACGTGCCCATCGCCTCCGCCACCCTCGCCCAGGCGGCGGGCCGACTCATACGCACCGCGAGCGATCACGGCGTCGTCGCCGTGCTCGACCCGCGCCTGGCGACGAAGGGTTACAAGTCCGCGGTGCTCGCCGGCGTAGCGCACATGCCCGAGACGTCGTCGCTGCGCGACGTCGAGCGTTTCTACGACAAGCGCCGCTGACGCGCGACCGCGTGCGGGCCGCGCGGTGCGCAGTCACGCATCCGGATGGAAGCGGTAGCCGAGTCCGCGCGCGGTGGTGATGTACTTGGGTTCGTTGGGCGTGTCTTCGATCTTCACTCGCAGGCGCCGGATGTGTGCATCCACGAGCCTGCTGTCGCCGAGATAGTCGTATCCCCACACTCGCTCGAGCAACTGGTCGCGGCTCAGCACCATTCCGGGGTGGTCGGCGAACTCGATCAGCAACCGCAGTTCGGTCTTGGTGAGCGACACTTCCGCACCGGCTTTGGTCACGATGCCCGCCCCGCGGCGCAACTCCACGTCACCGAACCGCGTGACGTCAGGAGCGCGGCTCGACGCCTCGCGCACCAACCGTCGCAGGGCGGCGCGGATTCTCGCGGCGAGTTCCTTCACGTTCACCGGCTTCGTCACGTAGTCGTCGGCACCGGCCTCGAGCCCGGCGACGAGATCGTGCGTGTCGGTTTGCGCCGTCACGATGATGATCGGCACGTTGCTGCTCTGGCGAATCTCGCGGCACACGTCGAAGCCCGACACGTCGGGCAGACGCAAGTCGAGCAGCACGAGATCGGGCGACCCGGAGTTGGCCATCGACAGACCGAGCCGACCGTTGGGCGCCTGCAAGATCTCGTACCCTTCGTCTTCCAGCGCCAGACCGAGCGCCGCACGAATCCCCGCGTCGTCTTCGACGAGGAGAATTTGCGGCATGCCGTGCAGTCTGCCAGCGCAGGCGGAATCGTTACACAAAACGCACACATCCGCAGGGGCACCGCCATACGGGTCGGGCATCGTTGGCAGCGAGCCGGCGGCGGTCATGCTCCCCCTTGGCCCCGCCGGCTCGCCTCTGCGCCATGCTTGAGGGGTGCCCGCCGTGGACGAAGTTCCTCCGCTGCGGTTGCGCGTGCGAGCGCTGCGCCCGGGTTTGCGGGCGCGAATCGTCGTCTATTTCTCCCTCGCCACCTTCGTCGGCACGCTGACCCTCAGCGTCGTGACCTTCGCTGCCACCCGCAACTATCTCATCGACAAAGCCACGTCGTCGGCACGCGACCAGGCCATTGCCAACGCCCAACTCGTGCGCACCCTCGTCGGTGTGACGCGCGGCGACGCCGGCGAAGTGGTCACCGACTTGCGCACCCAGACGGGTGGCTTCGCCGTGCTGCATCTCGCACCAGAAGACCTCTTTTACGCGCAGGCCCCGTTGCGCTTCACGCAGAGCAATCTGCCCGCCCAGTTCGTGCGCGACGCGCTCGCGGGTGCGAGCGGTGTCCAGCGCGTCGACTTTCGGGACCGCCCGTACGAGGCGGTGGCCGTCGACATCCCCGCAATCGACGCCACCTACTTCGAGATCTTCCCGATCAGCGACGTCGCCGACACGCTGGGCACGATCCGCTCGACCCTCGTTGTCGCGGTGCTCGCCGTGACGGTGGTGGCGGGCGTACTCGGTTTTCTGTTCAGCGGCAACGTGCTCGTGCCGTTGCGGCGCGTCACGGAGGCAGCCGCGACCATCGCCGGCGGTTCGCTCACCGCGCGACTCGAGCCGGAGAACGACCCCGACCTCCAGCAGCTCGTCGCCTCGTTCAACGGCATGGCCGACGCCGTGCAGGAGCGCATCGAGCGCGAGGAGCGTTTCGCTTCGGACGTGAGCCACGAACTGCGCTCGCCGATCACTTCGCTCGGTGCGGCGGTCGAAGTGCTGAGCGCGCGTTCCGACGAGTTGTCAGACCGCAACCGCCAGGCGCTCGCGATCATCGCCGTGCAGGTGCGACGTTTCGACCGCACCGTGCTCGACCTGTTGGAGCTGAGCCGCCTCGACGCCCGCGCCGGACAGGACAACCGCGAGGATCTCCGGCTCGGGCCGCTCGTCGAGCGCATCGCGACTCGGCACGGGTACGCCGACGTGCTCGTGGTGTCCGACCTCGGCGACGACGACAGAGTGCACGTCGACCGACGCCGCATCGAACGCATACTTCTCAACTTGCTGGACAACGCGCGCGACCACGCCGGTGGAGCGTCGGAAATCCTGCTCAGCAGCGACAACGACGGCCGCCTGCTCCTCATCGTCGACGACAACGGCCCGGGCGTCGGCGTCAGCGAGCGACTGCGGATTTTCGAGCGCTTCGCCCGCGGCACCGCCTCACGCAACAGCGTCGGCAGCGGCCTCGGGCTCGCCATCGTTGCCGAGCACGCGCGGGCGCTCGGCGGGCGGGCGTATGTCGACACGTCGCCGAGCGGCGGGGCGCGATTCGTCGTCGTGATTCCGCGCGGAGACGCCGAATGAACCGCCCGCCCGCTGTGCTCGCCGTCCTTGGCCTCGTCGTTGCGGCGTGCGGCGTGCCGCCGGCGGGCCGTTTCGTCGCGATCGCACCGGGCGAGATTCCCGAGGTGCTCGTCGCCACCACGACCACCGTCGCGCCGACCACCACCACGGTGCCGCTGGAACCCGCGGCCACCACGACGACCGTGGCCGAAGTGCTGTACGACAGTGTCGAGCTCTACTTCGTGAGCGCGAACCGGGTCGTGCGCTCGGAGCGCCGCATCGTGAGCCCGGCGACGCCGACGCAGGTGCTCGACACGCTGCTCGCTGGTCTCGTAGACGATGCCCAGAGCGCGGGCCTGCGCAGCGCGCTGCCGCAAGGTTTGACTGCCACCATCGACGTGCGTCGGGGCGTGGCGCGAATCGCGTCAGCCGCCCCGTTTCTCTCCGAGCTTGAACCGCTCGACCAGCGTCTCGCCATCGCGCAGTTGGTGCTCACACTCACCCGCCGCCCGGGCATCGGCCAGGTGGTGTTCAGCGTCGACGGCGTCGACATCCAGGTGCCGCGCGGCGCCGGCGATCTCACCGCACCCGGCGCTGCCGTGACCTTCGACGACTATCTCGCGGTGCTCTCCGCGCGCGACTGAACCTCAGTACCCGAGCCGCTCGATGCGGTCGGCGCGCTGCTGCCAGTCTTCTTCGACGACCACGTGAAGTTCGAGGTACGCGCCCGCGGCGAGCTGCTTGCGCACGGCGGTGCCGACCTCTTTCAACACGGCTCCGCCCTTGCCGATGACCATGCCTTTCTGGCTTTCGCGCTCCACCACGATCTCGCAGCGCACGCGGGGCCATTCGTACTCGGTCACGCGGGTCGCGATCGAATACGGGAGTTCGTCGTGCATGCGCGCCAGCAACTGCTCGCGCACGAGATCGGCCACCCACGCCGTGTCGGGAGTCTCGCGCACGAATTCCGGCGGGAAGACCGCGTCGCCCACGGGCAGATGGTCTGCCAACCAACCGAGGAGCACGTCGATGCCTTCGCCGGTCTTGGCCGACACCGGAAAGTACGCGAGCGCATCGAGCGCGGCCGTCGCCGCGAGTTGCTTGGCGACCTTCGCCTTGCCCGTCGCGTCGATCTTGTTCAGCACCACGATGCTGCGCTTCATGTCGATGCGCTCGGCGACGAACTGGTCGCCGCGCCCGAAGGTCATCGTGGCGTCGATCACGAGGGCGTTGAGGTCGACCTCGCGCGAACTCTCGAGCGCGGTCGCGTTCACGCGCCGCCCGAGTTCGGTGACAGGTTTGTGGATGCCGGGAGTGTCGACGAACACGATCTGCGCGCCGTCGCGGTGCACGACCGCCCGCACACGGGTACGGGTGGTCTGCGGCTTGTCCGACACGATCGTGACCTTGCGTCCGCAGGCGGCGTTGATGATGCTCGATTTCCCGACGTTCGGCCGCCCGACCAGGCTCACGAATCCGCAACGCATCGTCGCGACGACGCTAGTGATGTTCGGGCCGCGACGAGCCGTGCTTCGCTCGTGCCGGTGAAACGCTCGATTCGTCTGACAGAATGCGACGGTGCCCGAGCGACGCAACTGGATCGATCGCATGGCGCCCCAGACGCTGCAGATCGCGACGTGGCTGCTGTACATCAACGGCTTCTTCCAGCTGGTCGAGCTCGTCGACGGCGGCGGGGTGCTGCAGTATTTCCGCAACCGCTACGCCTTCGGGTTCTTCTTCGGGCTGGCGGTCGTCGCCCTGCACCCGGCCGCGGCCTACCTCATGGCCAACGAGCGCAAACTGGGCTGGCGGCTCGCCGTTGCCGCCGCCGCGTCGCCGTTCGTGCTCACCTTCGTCGCCTACACCCAGCTCGACGCGCCGTGGCGCTACCGCTTGTTCGGCGCGAGCCTGCTCTCGTTCGCCTTCGATGCCGCCCTGCTCACCTTGTTGTTGCACCGCCAGAGCCGCGACCACCAGCGCATCTGGTATCACTAGTCCATGAGCAAAACCATCATGCAGGGCGCCGACGGCGTGAAAGCGCACGTCGGACAACACCTCGGCTACAGCGACTTCCTCACCGTCACGCAAGAGATGGTCGACACCTTCGCCGACGCGACCGGCGACCACCAGTGGATCCACGTCGACGTCGAGAGAGCCAAGCAAGGCCCGTTCGGCGCGCCGATCGCCCACGGCTATCTCACGCTGTCGCTCGGGCCGTCGTTGCTGCCCCAGATCTACGGCATCGAAGGAGCGGTGATGGGCGTGAACTACGGCGCCAACCGCATCCGCTTCATGTCGCCAGTGCCGGTCGGTTCGCGTCTGCGGGTCGGCGCCAAGTTGCTCGGCGTGGAGGACATCTCGGGCGGAATTCAGATGACGCTCGAGGCCACGTTCGAAACCGAAGGCGCGAAGAAGCCGAGCTGCGTGGCCGAGCTCGTGTTCCGCACCTACTTCGGCTGAACGACGGCGCGGGCGTGCGCCTCGCGACTCGCGCGTCAGCGAAAATCAGCGGCGATCTTCGCGAAAAGATCGAGCGTGGAGGTCTGCGGGTAGTCCGCGCACCACGGCACGAAGCCGACGCACCCGAGCGCGCGGTACGCCGCGATCTTCTCGCTCACTTGTTCGGGCGTGCCGACGAGTGACACCGACTGCCACTGTTCGAACGGCGCTCCCCACAGGCTGCGCGACCCGGCTGCCGCGACCTCTTTCTCCGATTCGCGGATGAAGATCTCGGGCGACCAGGTGAGTTGTATCTCGTCGAAGTCGCGCCCGACCGACTGGCAGTGGTCCGCGAGAATCTGCTTCTTGCGCTTGAAGTCGTCGATCGTGCCGCCGAAGTTCGCGTAGTCGGCGTGGCGCGCCACGACGCGCAGCGTGAGTTGTTCTCCCCCGCCCCCGATCCAGATCGGGGGGCGCGGCTTCTGCACGGGTTTCGGGTCGCAGTTGCCGCGGTCGAGCCTGTAGTACGTGCCGTGGTAGGTGGTCTCTTTCTCCGACCACATCGACTTCACGATCTCCACGCACTCGCGCAGCATCGCGATGCGCTCCTTGGGCACGGGGAACGGGTACCCGTATCCGCGGCACTCGTTCTCGTACCAACCCGCACCGATTCCCCAGTCGAGACGTCCGCCGCTCATCACGTCGATGGTCGAGGTGATCTTGGCGAGCAGTGCCGGCGGACGGTAGAGGTTGCACCCGACCATCTGGCCGAGGCGGATCTTGCTCGTGCGCTGGCTGATGGCGGCGATGGTCGTCCAGCACTCGAACACCGCTTCGTGCGCCGGCTTGGGCACGTTGTGGAAGTGGTCGTACACCCAGATCGAATCGAAGCCGAGCTGCTCGGCGCGCACCGCGATCTCGACGGCCTTGGCCCACTTCGCCTGGTCGTCGGGAATCGACGACAACTCCATCTTCCAACCCTGCGGCATGAACACCCCGAAGATCGGTTTCGTCATGTCAGAGCGGCAGGTCGCCCGTGGCCGACTTCGTCGTGCCGTGGTCTTTGTAGGCGGCGATGGTGCGTTGCGCGATGCGCATCTGGTGGATCTCGTCGGCGCCGTCGGCGAAGCGGCTCCAGCGTGCTTGCTGCAGCATGTGCGCGAGCGGCGTGTCGGTGGAATAGCCGAGTGCGCCGTGCACCTGGATGGCGCGGTCGACGATCTGCCAGAGGCTGTTGGCGACGAAGTGCTTGGCCATCGACACTTCCGAGGTGAACGGGAGGCCCTTTTCGATCTTGAACGCTGCGTGCAGCACCATCAGCTTGCACTGGTAGAGCTCCATCGCCGAGTCGGCGATCAACCACTGGATGCCCTGCTTCTCGGCGAGGATCGACCCGTGCGAGTACCGCTTCAGTGCGCGGTCGACCATCATGTCGAGGGCGGTCTCGGCCTGGCCGATCCAGCGCATGCAGTGCGCCAGGCGCGCGGGCCCGAGACGGTACTGGCCGAGGAGATGGCCTTGTCCGCGCCCGCCGAGCATCTGGCGGTCGTGCACGCGCAGGTCTCGAATCTCGATCTCGCAGTGGTTGTGGCTGCCCGACATGGTCTCCACGTCGCGCACGATGTTGAATCCCTCGCTCGGGATGTCGACGATGAAGCACGAGTTCGCCGCCTGCGGAACCTCGGGGTCGTCCTCGGTGCGGGCGACCAGCAGCGCGAACTGCGCCCCGCGCGCGCCCGAGATGAACCATTTGTGTCCGTTGATCACCCATTCGTCGCCGTCTCGGTACGCGTGCGTGCGGATCAGCGTGGGGTCGCTGCCGGCCACCTCGGGCTCGGTCATCGCGAAGCACGACCGCGCCGTACCCTCGCACAGCGGGCGCAGGTACTTCTCTTTCTGCTCGGGAGTCCCCCAGTGGAGCAGCGTGTGCTGGTTGCCTTCGTCGGGGGCCTGCGCGTTCAACACGAACGGCCCGATGCCGACTTTCGCCGCTTCGGCCGACACCGCTGCCATCGCCGTCGGGCCGAGCCCCATGCCGCCCCACTCCTCGGGCATGTGCGGCAGCCAGAGTTTCTCCTCGTTGCGCGCCTTGCCGCGCAGTTCGACGATCGCCTTCACCACCTCTCTGCGGTCGTCCTGGTCGATCGCCTCCCAGCGCGGCCGCACCGCATCGTCCATGAACCGGCGCACGCGCAGCCGCACATCCTCAACTTCGGGCGGGAACGTGAAGTCAATCATGTGACCAGTGTGCCTCACGAACGACGGCAACGGCGAAGCGGGCCGACCGTAGCCTTGCCGTGGTGAGCGGCGCGCCCGAAAGTTGGGACACCGAATCGCTGCCGTCCGGCGAGCGCAAGGCGCGCGCGGTGCGCCAGATGTTCGACGCCATCGCCCCGCACTACGACCTCGTCAATCGCGTCATGACGTTCCGCCTGGACGTGCGCTGGCGCCGCCGTACGGTCGCGGCCTTGGCGCTCGACCGCGGATCGCGGGTGCTCGACCTGGCGAGCGGCACCGGCGACCTCTGCCGCGAACTCGCGCGCAGTGGGCTGGTGCCGCTGTCGTTCGACTTCTCCTTCGGCATGCTCGCCGCCGACACGAGCGGCGCCCCGCGCACGCAGGCCGACGCGCTGTCGTTGCCGGTGCACGATGCTGCGGTGGACGGCGCGACGTGCGGCTTCGGGCTGCGCAATTTCGTCGAGCTGCCCGCGTTCTTCGCCGAACTCGCCCGCGTGGTGCGACCGCGAGGTCGAGTCGCCCTGCTCGACTTGTCGGTGCCGACCAATCCGCTCGTGCGCGCGGGCAACGCGGTGTATCTCGGTCGCATCGTGCCGCGCATCGGCGCACTGTTCTCCGACAGGGCGGCATACCGGTACCTGCCGCGCAGCGTGTCGTACCTGCCGCCGGCCGCCGAGATGTGCCGGATGCTGCGCAGCGCAGGCTTCGACGACGTGGCGCACCGCCAGTTGTCGGGCGGGCTCGTGCAGCTGCTCACGGCGACGCGAAGGTGACAACGATGACCACGATGGCAACGATGTAGCACCGCGATGACCCTGCGCCTCGTCACCAGACCGTTGCGCGAGTTCACCGACGGCGACCACAACTTGAACGACATCGCGGGCGGCGAGGGCACGTTGTTCGTGCGCGAGGGGGTCGGCTTTGCGGGCGTCGGCGAGACCGCGCGACTGGCGCTCGGCGACGTTCCGTCGTTCTTCGCAGCGACGATCGTCGACGACACGGTCGACGCGCCAGGCTCAGGCGGAATCGCACTCGGCTGGCTGCCCTTCGCGGGCGGCACTGTCGGCACTGTCGGCGGCACCGTCGGAGGCGCAGTCGGCGGCTCCGCAATCGTGCCGCGCGTGCTCGTCGCCAAGCCCGCGACCGGCGAGCCGTACGTCACCTTCGCGAGCGGTGACGAACCCGCGGTGCGCGACGCACTCGCGCGGACCGACTCCGCGCGACGCTCCGCCCCGTCGCCGTCGGGTGTCACCTACTCCGTCTCGCCGGGAGTCGCCGTCGAGCACTACCTCGCGGCGGTGGCCGCCGCGCGCGATGCCGTGCGTCGCGGTGACATCGTGAAGGCGGTCATCGCCCGCGACGTCCTGGTCGAGTCGTCGGCGCCGATCGACGTGCACGCCTTGCTGCGCAGGCTGCAGGTGAGTTTCGGCTCGAGTTATCGCTACAGCATCGACGCGTTCGTCGGCGCCTCGCCCGAATTGCTCGTCGCGCGCGAGGGAGACCTGGTCACGAGCCTGCCGCTGGCCGGCACCACCCCGCGCACGGGCGACCCGTCGACCGATGCGCGACTTGCCGCAGCGTTGCGGGCTAGCGAGAAGAACCAGATCGAGCACCGCGTGGTGATCGACATGGTGCACGACACGCTGCTGGCGTGGTGCTCGTACCTCGACTGGCAACCCGAGCCCGACGTGGTCGCCGTCGCCAACGTGCAGCATCTCGGCACCCGAATCGAGGGCCGACTCTCGCAACCGTATCCGCACGTGCTCGACCTCGTGCGCGCTCTGTCGCCGACTCCCGCCTTGGGCGGACACCCTCGCGAGGCCGCACTGCGCTTGATCGCCGAACACGAAGGCCTGGATCGCGGCAGGTACGGCGGCGCGGTCGGCTGGTGCGACCGCCACGGCAACGGCACGTGGGCAGTCGCGATTCGCTGCGCCGAGTTGTCGTCTGACCGCCGACGCGCGCGACTTTTCGCCGGCGGCGGCATCGTCGCCGACAGCGACCCGCTCGCCGAGCTCGCCGAGACTCAGGCGAAATTCCAGGCGATGCTGGCCGCGATCGTGCGCCCCTGACGCCGCGGCAGCAGCGTCAACGCGCGCGTCGAGCGACGGCCCGGTGGATTTCGTCGTGACGCGCCACGTTCTCGTCGCGGTCGGTGCGCACGCTAATCACGCGCGGTCCCGGCTCGGAGATCGCGTCACGCAGCTGCGTCGTCGATTTCACCGACGAGTGCGCGACACCGTGCGCCGCTGCGAGTGCGCCGAGGTCGGCTGAGTGCGGGGTACCCAACAACTGTTCGAAGCGCTCCGTCGGCATCGACGCTCGCTGCGGCAAGAACGAGAAGATTCCCCCGCCGCGGTTGTCGACCACCACGATTCGCAGGTCGACTCCGCGCGCGGCGAGGCCGAGCAGACCGTTGTTGTCGTGCAGGAAGGCGACGTCGCCGATCAACAAGCCCGTCGTCCGACCCGTGCCGATTGCCGCGCCGAGCGCACTCGACACGACGCCGTCGATACCGTTCGCCCCGCGGTTCGCCAGCACGACGAGGTGGTCGGTGGCTCCCGCGTACCACTCGAGGTCGCGCACCGGCATCGACGACGACACGAACAACTGCGCACCGACCGGAAGCGACGCAGCGACCGTGCGCGCGATGCCCGGCTCGCTGAGCACCGCCTCGTCGTCGAGCAGCGCGGCGATCACCGAGCGTGCGGAGAGCTCGGCGTGATTCCAGGCTTCGAGCCACGCAGCATCGCACGGTTTCACGAGACTGGCGAGGTCGTGGCAAGCCGCGTCGGTGTCGACGACGAGATGCAGCGACGTGCGCCGGTCGGGATCCGCCAGACGCGGCGTGTCGGTCAAGGTGATCGTCTCGGCTGCGCAGTCGCGCAAGAAACCATTGACCACCTTCGATGCCGGCAGTGCCCCGAACCGCAGCACCACCTGCGGTTGCAGCCGTCGCGCAAGGTCGGCATCGCGCAGGAGTGCGTCGGCGTGCCGCACGGCGCGCGGATGTTCCGTTCGCGTGCCCGCCAACGGGTCACTGATGACCGGCCATGCGAGCCGGGCTGC
>Ga0233424_10001121_pt1 | contig 25924 bp, 27 predicted proteins | sample Watercolumn_Towu_FD_181011 | JGI IMG/M metagenome (GOLD analysis project Ga0233424, IMG submission 181011) | Freshwater microbial communities from Lake Towuti, South Sulawesi, Indonesia - Watercolumn_Towuti2014_125_MG | ecosystem: Environmental > Aquatic > Freshwater > Lake | place: Indonesia... | reverse complement strand
CCAATATACCAGGTGGTACAACCACGAACGACCGCATGAAGGCAAACAAATGAACTACCTAACACCCTATGAAAAATACCTTAGTTTAGCAAAACAAAAGTGTAACCCTTGAAGGGTGACTGTACAACATATTGACATGGCAGTGGTTTTGTGGTATAAATGACGGTCTGCAATTGTGCGGGCCAACAAGTTTGGAGAGCTAAATGATCGTTGTTTTCATGGTGGAGTGCCTATCCTGTGATCAGTGTTTCCAGCCCGGCGAGGCTGATCAGAGGATCTGCAATAGTTGTCGCGAAAAAAGACCGGCTCTGGAGAGGATTTTCCGGGAAGCTGGTAATTACAAGCCAAGGAAGGTGGTGTTGCCTCCTCGAGAGGAACCTATTCCCCAGAGAGTGGAGGTTGGTTGGGGGTCGATGTCAGAGGCGGAAGAGGCTTGGTTCAACCAAAAACCAGAGGATTATCCTCTGGTCTAATAGTTGTTAGTATAGATTCACGTCCCGTTCGATATTTATCGGACGGGTTTTTTAATTATTTTTTACCCAAGATCTTGTCCTTTAAGAAGCTAAGTACTTTGCGATTTTGAATAGTAAGAGCCAAGGTTTCCATAACTTCCGGTTTTTTCAAGTTTTCTTCTACGTTTTTGTTGTCTGGATAAGCGGCTTTAATCATTTTTACTTCTTCCTCAATATCTTTTTTATCAGCTTCAATTTTGTTTTCTATAGCTACTTGGCGAGACACCAAAGCGGCTTTTACACGGCGCAGTGCTTGTTCGGTAAAATCCTTAAATATTTCTTCCTCGGTTTTTTTCAGATCTTTAAGATATTGTTCCATTTCAATTCCTTGTGAGCCAAGACTATTTTTTAATTCATGAAATATTTTATTTTTCTCGGCATTGATCAGTACTTCTGGCACCTCGCTGATTTCACTGGATTCAATCAAATTGTCCAAAATTTCTATTTCCACTTTCTGATCATCTTTATGTTTGGCATCAGCAATCAAATTATCACGCAAAATATTTTTTAATTTTTCCATATTCTCCTGACCAAGAGATTTGGCAAATTCATCATCTAGTGGTGGGTGTTGCAGCTCAAAAACATCATTTACCGTTACTTTAAATTCAATATCTTTTCCAGCCAGATGTTTTTGATAATGATCCTTTGGGAATTTGAGATTAAATTCACGAACATCATCTTTTTTTACGCCTAGTAGTTGTTCGGCTAGGCCAGGGATATAGTGAGGTTCGTTTAGATATATTTGATGATTTGGAGCTTGGCCGCCTTCAACCGGTACTTTGTCCAAAAACATTTCCAAATTTACTACCAATTTGTCTTCTTTGGTAGCAACATCATTTTTTAAAATTTCTTTGGTCTGCATTTTTTTCAGATCATTTAAAACCGCGTCTACATCTTTATCAGAAATTTCTTTGGCTTGGTGTTTTACTTTTATCGTATTAAAATTGCCTAATTTAATTTTTGGAAGTAAACCAACCACAGCTTTGAAGACAAATTCATTGCCCGGAGCGGCTTTTATAATAGTAATCTGGGGCATGCCTACAGTATCCAGTTTTTCTTCTTTTACAGCTTGAAAAAAGTTTTTTTCTACAATAGTTTGCATTGCTTCTTCTATAATCCTTATCTCGCCAACTTGTTGTTTTACTGTGTCATAGGTAGCTTTTCCTGGGCGGAAGCCTTTAATGGCAGCACGCTCCGAAATACGGATAGCGGCAGCTTCCATATCTTTTTTATAGTCATTTGGTTCCACGGTAATTGTCAGTTCTATCTGTGATTTTTCCATTGGTTTTACTTCGTATTTCATAGTATGAAAAATAATGTTGAATACCCGCTAATTCTAGTTTAAAAATAGCGAAATGTCAATGGGTTATATAAAAAAACCGCCCAGTGCAGAGTTTGGGCGGCTAGTTGTTTTTTTGTTAAAAATTTGGGAAGGGCAGATTTATGTTAACTTCTTCACAAAATTCATTCCAAAGATCAAAGGTAATACTACGGCTAACTTGCAGATCAATAATTGCTTTTTCTTTTTCCTCATCAGTTAAGCTATTTTCATTAAGATAGATCAGATCTCTAGTTTTTGGGTCATCATTCCACTTATCAAGTAGCCTCATGGCCCTTTCAAATTGGCCATCACTTAATGGAACCTTTATGCTCTTTGGCATAATATCACCCTTAATATCCCGGAAAAGGAATTTTCATTTTTACTGCTTCGCAAAATTTTTCCCAGAGCGGAAAAGTGATTGCGCCGCTGACTTTCAAAAAAACAATTTCCTTGTCTAGTTCTTCCTTTGGCGTGTGCGGAAGCTCTACGAGACCGGAGAGGTTTTTATCTGCTCCCCAATCAGTAGTTACAACTAGCACACCAATATACTGTTCAGCATTCATTTTGACTTTTATCATTGGCATGACCTGCTCCTTTTTAGGATGGAATCTCTAGAACCTGTAAGAGGTTGTGAAGAATTTTCGTGTCTTCTATAACGGCTTCCCCATAGACGTTAGCGGAGTATTGAACATTCCCACCAATCATTGAAGCTAGCTTTTCTACTTCTTTGTATTGTTCGGTAATTTCCGAAGAAGGAGATTCGTAGTGGGTATTTATTATCTCCATAGATTTTTCTATTGGAGGCATTACCAGAGCCATTAAAACAATTTTTGTGACAGGTAGAGCTGAAACAACTTGTTCAGTTGCCCCTGTTATATCGAGCATAACAGTACCAGCTTCTTTTTGAATAATCAGGTTTACAGCGGTGCCTTCTTCGGCATCAGTGAGAGTGAAGTTAAAATTTCTAACCACCTCACATTCTTCAATTTCGATAACAATTGTACCTGAGTATCTATTGCGCAATTCATGCATTACCGTGTTTGTTTCAATGACAAACTTCATTTGAAACTCCATTTTTGATTGTAAAAAACTAAAACAACCGTATCATTTTTTTGTAGTGAAGTCAATGTTGTTAAGGAGACAAAAAAGAAGGTCGCATTTAGTAACCTTCTTTTTGTTTTTAATATATTTTTCAATTTATCCAATCAACAATCCGACAATTAGTAGCGCAACAATGTTAGCAACTTTAATCATTGGGTTTATAGCTGGACCAGCAGTGTCCTTGTATGGATCACCAACAGTGTCTCCGGTAACTGCGGCTTGGTGAGCAAAAGAACCTTTACCGCCGTAGTTTCCTTTTTCAATATATTTTTTAGCATTATCCCAAGCGCCACCGCCAGTAGTCATAGAGACAGCGACAAAAAGTCCGGTGATAATAGTGCCAAGCAGTAAGCCGCCCAAAGCTTCTATTCCCAAAATCCAACCTACAAGTACTGGAGCTAAAACAGGAATAGTGGCTGGTAAAATCATTTGGCCAATAGCGCCTTTGGTAACAATATCTACAGCTTTGCCATAATCTGGTTTGGAAGTGCGCTCCATGATTCCTGGAATTTCTCTAAATTGTCGGCGTACTTCTTCCACAACTTTTCCGGCTACTTTTCCAACTGATTCCATAAGCATGGAACCAAATAGGTATGGAAGCAAACCGCCGATAAATAATCCGGCTAAAACTTTTGGATCATTGATTAGGAATTTTACAGATTCTGGAAGTTTGTGAGTGTAGTCGGCAAAGAGAACTAAAGATGCCAGAGCCGCAGAAGCAATCGCATAGCCTTTGGTAACAGCTTTGGTAGTGTTGCCAACTGCATCTAGCTTATCAGTAATTTCACGAACATTTTCTGGTAGTTCACTCATTTCAGCTATACCACCAGCATTGTCGGTAATTGGGCCATAAGCATCAATGGTGACAATAATACCAGCTAGTGACAACATGCTCATCGCGGCGACAGCTACGCCATATAATCCGGCAAGTTCGTATGTTCCCAAAATGGAAGCAATGATAAATAGTACAGGCCAAGCAGTAGATTTCATGGAAACTGCCAAACCGGAAATTACGTTTGTGCCATGACCAGTCTCACTAGCTTTGGCAATCTGTTTTACCGGAGAGTATTCAGTAGAAGTATAGTATTCAGTAATCCAAACCATCACTCCAGCTAGGATTAAACCAATTACAGAAGATAGATAAATTTTGTTTACGCTATAACCTTCCAATCCGCTCATCAGCCATTTGGTAATTGGATAAAAAGCAACAAGCGCCATTATTCCCGAAGCAACCAAACCTTTGTATAAAGAATTCATGATATGTTGAGTTTTGCCCAAGCGAATGAAAAATGTTCCCAAGATAGAAGCAACAATTGAAGCGCCACCCAAAACTAAAGGATAGACAACAACTTTTTCATTGCCTACAAAAATTAATCCGCCCAGCACCATAGTAGCAATAGCGGTAACGGCGTAAGTTTCAAATAAGTCGGCAGCCATGCCAGCGCAGTCGCCAACATTATCGCCAACATTATCAGCGATTACAGCTGGATTGCGAGGATCGTCTTCTGGAATTCCTTTTTCTACTTTACCAACCAAGTCTGCCCCAACGTCCGCTGCTTTGGTAAATATACCGCCACCAATTCTAGCAAAAACAGAAATTAAACTGCCACCAAAACCTAAACCAATAAGAGCGGATAAATCTTTTGTTAATGCATAAAAACCAGCCACACCCAGTAATCCCAAACCAACAACTAGCAAACCAGTAGTGGCTCCGCCACGCACAGCCACGTTTAAAGCTTCTTTTAATCCTTTTTTAGCAGCCTCGGCAGTTTTGATATTAGCGCGTACAGAAACATTCATACCGATAACTCCGGCTAAACCTGATAAGAGTGCGCCAGTCAAGAAACCAATGGCTGTCAGTGAGCCAACGGATAGCCACAGAACTGCAAAAACTGCTACCGCGACAATGGCAATTGTCTTGTATTGGCGTCCCAAGTAGGCTTTGGCACCTTCTTGGATAGCTTTGGCAATGGACTTCATGCGGTCATCGCCATTTGGTTGTCTATTTATCCAGCTAATTAAAACTACCCCGTAAATTATTGCTAAAAGGGCTGGCAATATCGCGTAGAGGAAAACGATCATACTATATATTTAATATTAAAAATTATATATTTACCCTGTTTTTGGCCATGAAAAGGCCAAGAAAGCTGGGTTGTTTTAATCAATATGATATGCTAATATAGCTTTTACGTCAAGCTGTATGCGTTATAAAATTTTGCTAAAAACGCTGAAAGTTCTGATATATATTAAGAGATTTTTTTGGTGGTTAGGTGCCAAAAGTCTTTTTGTTTTAGCCAAAATATTTGCTCCGGGGTGGCGTTTTATCGGCCTTATTCATTATAAAGGCGACTATTTATTTAAAAAGTTAGTTACTGCTGCCGGGCTAGACGGCCAGTTGGTTAAACGCGACAATTTGCAGGCCGCCGTCTTTATTATCCTATTTATCGTAGCTCTGCCCCAAACCAAGCTCTATGCCAAAAAAGATGCTGCTTTGCCTGGCCAGCAAACTATTGCTTATTCTTTAACACCAGCTGATACGGATTATTCCATAGAGGAAGTTGTGGCCAATGAAGATACCCAGTTTGATTCTCCGTCACCATTTTGGACAACAGGTGCTGTCAGTCCAGATCAATTTTCTCATAATTCAATTCAGGATATTGAGCTTGGTAGTATAGTGGCGGGCGGATCGGCTTTGTCTAAGCCAATAATTTTCCCAGGTCAAGCTTTGGGAGGTACTCGTGACAAAGTTATTACCTATGAAGTTCAAGCCGGTGATTCTTTGGGTAGTATTGCTCAGAAATTTTTGGTTAGCATTGCCACAATTCTTTGGGAAAATAATCTTGGTTTGAGTTCCTATCTGCATCCGGGTGATAAATTAAAAATTCTTCCAGTTAGCGGTTTGACTCACACTATAAAGAAAGGCGATACGATTAAAAAAATCGCTACTTTGTACGGCGCTACTCCAGAAGCTATTATTAAATTTAATAAATTAAAATCAGATGGCTCTGATTTAGTGACCGGAGAAAAGATTATAGTTCCAAATGGAGCAAAACAACCAACAAGATCAAATATAGTTCCATCGCGTAATGTAACTCAGATTGCTGCGCCACCCGGATCAAGACAATTGCCAACTGTTTCCGGTTTTATCTGGCCAAGCGCGGCGCATTTGATTACCCAGTACTTTACTTGGAAGCATAGCGGTATTGATGTTGCTGGCGGCGGTTTTGCAACTGCTAACTATGCGGCTAAAGCCGGTTTGGTTATAAAATCCCAATGCGGTTGGAATTCTGGCTATGGCTGTGTGATTATGATTGATCATGGCGGAGGCATAAAGACTTTGTATGGACATAATTCCAGATTGTTAGTAAGTGTGGGCGAACAAGTAGAAGCCGGACAAACCATCGGTCTTATGGGTAACACAGGTAATGTCCGCGGCCCAACCGGTATCCACCTACACTTTGAAGTTTGGGTAAATAACAGACGCGTTAATCCGTTCCAATTTGTGAGATAGGCTTGAAACTTAATAAAATAAGTGCTATTGTTCTAGCACTTAATTGGTACCGTAGCCAAGTGGTAAGGCGACTCTCTGCAAAAGAGTTATGCGCCGGTTCAAATCCGGCCGGTACCTCATATTTTTCTCTCAAATTAGCCAAAAAACAGCATTTTACCCTTGACAAAAGGCAGTTTTTGGAGTATAATATGTCTAAGTAATTGGTGAATTTTCACCATAAAAACAAGAGCAAAAAAGGGGGAAGCAAGAAATGATCGATATGAAGGACAGGCCTTCGTTCCTGCGTAACCAGCAGCTTTCGCATCGTGACTACCATAATATGTGGTGGCGTCAACGAGTGGGGGTCGAGCCGCCGACGTGGTTCATTGTTTTACAGAGTCTGATCATCTTTCCGATGATCATCGCCCTTGGTTGGCTGGTAATGTTCCTCTAATCGCACTGGCGATAAGAGGCCGACCAGCCATGATAGAGACGGAATCCTTCAGGACCCGTCTTTTTTCTTGCTCAAAAAAAATCAACAAGGTAGAATAGTACTACTTATTAAAGTTTTGTATGAAAAGAGTTATTATCTTCGACGGCAACGCCATTATCCATCGCGCCTATCACGCTATCCCCCCACTAACCACCAAAGACGGAAAAATGGTAAATGCCGTGTACGGATTTACTTCCATGCTGCTCAAAGTTTGGAAAGATCTGCAACCAAATTGTATTGCGGTTACTTTTGATATGTCTGGGCCGACTTTTCGGCATGTGCAGTACAAAGAATATAAAGCGACACGAGTAAAAGCGGATCAAGAATTGTATGATCAAATACCTTTGGTACATGAAATGGTTGAAGCTTTTGGTTTGCCAATTTATGAAAAAAAAGGTTATGAAGCCGATGATGTGATTGGTACAATTGTAAAAAAATTAGAAAAAGAAAAAGATACAGAAATCTTTATCATTACCGGTGATATGGATACTTTGCAATTGGTGAGTGATAAAACGAAAGTATACACGTTACGTAAAGGAATCAGTGATGTCGTGGTATATGACATAGCCGCGGTAAAATCCAGATTTGGTTTTGGTCCCGAAAAAATGATCGATTACAAAGGATTACGCGGTGACACTTCGGATAATATTCCCGGCGTTCCTGGGATTGGTGAAAAAACCGCTTTGGAATTGATTTTAAAATTCGGCAGTATAGAAAATATATACAAGCAATTGAAAAATAAAGAAAAAATAGCTAAAGAATTAAAACCCGGAGTGATAGCCAAGCTTACCGAAGGCCAAGAAAAGGCTAAGATGAGCAAAGAACTGTCCACGATAGATTGTAATGTGCCGGATTTAAAATTTGATTCTAAACACTGCGAAATTAAAGATTTTAATAAAGAAAAATTAAATCATTTATTTCAAAAATTTGAATTTGTTTCGCTTCTAAAAAGAATTCCTGGATTTTTGACCGAAGCCGAACAAAACGAGAAACCAGAAAAACGTAAAAGCGCAGAAAAGATGATTTTTTCTGAAATAGAGAAAGAAAGTGATTTGGAAAAATTAATTAAATTAGTAAAAGAGCATAAATCTTTTGCTTGTCGAGCCGTACTAAGTGGCAAAGAAGTTTTGGATAGCGAATTTCTTGGTTTAATGATAAATGTAAAGTCAGAAGTATTTTTTGTTGATGCTAAATTGGCAAAAAAAGTTCTGCCTCTGTTTAAGGATAGTAGCTTGGAATTGGTTGGCCATGATTTGAAAGAATTGATAAAAGCTTTGCAATATAATTTTGATTTAATTCCAGAAAACGATCTGTTTGACGTGATGGTGGCTTCTTATCTGCTTAATTCTGGCAGTCGAGCTCACGATATTACCAGTATACTTCTTAAAGTTTTAGGAAAAGTTTTACCGCAAAATACGGCTCAGACAAGTTTGTTTGGTATAGATAAAAAAAGTTTGGCCGAAGAGTTGTTTTTAATAAATTCTGCCAAAGAAAAATTAAAAACTGACCTGGAAAAAGTGGAAAATTTTGGTTTGTTTAAAAAAATGGAGATGCAGTTGGAATATGTTTTGGCCGACATGGAATTAAATGGGATTGCGGTAGATAAAGCGATGTTTAAAAAATTATCACTAGAAGCCAAAGAAAGTGTAGATAAAATAACAAAGAAAATATATAAATTGGCTGGCATGGAGTTTAATATTTCTTCTCCGATTCAATTGCGGGAAGTTTTGTTTGATAAATTAGATCTGTCAGCAGTAGGAATAAAAAAAGGTAAGACTGGGTTATCTACTTCGGCCGAAGAATTGGAAAAATTACACGGTCTGCACCCGATTATTGAAGAAATTTCCACTTATCGCGAACTTACCAAATTGCAGAATACGTATATAGATGTTTTACCAGATTTGATAAACAAAAGAACTGGCAGAATTCACTCTCACTTTAATCAGACAGTGGCGGCTACTGGACGTTTGTCCAGTTTGGATCCAAATTTACAAAATATTCCAATTCGCAGTGAGTTAGGACGTGAAATACGTAAGGCTTTTATTGCCGAACCGGGTAATGTACTGGTGAGCGCTGATTATTCGCAGATTGAATTGCGTATTGTGGCATCTCTGGCCCAAGATAAGCGCATGATAGAGATTTTTAACAAAGACGAAGATATTCATAAAGCTACGGCAGCGGCGATAAACAATGTGCCGCTCTCAGAAGTAACCAAAGAGATGCGTTACGCGGCCAAAGAAGTTAATTTTGGCGTGCTCTATGGTATGGGTTCGTACGGTCTTAGTTGGCGTACTGGTATTTCTCAAGCTGAAGCCAAAGATTTTATCCGAAAATACTTTGAGGCGTTTAGCGGGGTGCGTGAGTATATAGATCGCACTTTGGAATTTACTAAAAAAGAAGGCTATTGCGAGACTCTATTTGGCCGCCGCCGTTATTTGCCAGAATTAAACGCCGCCAACTTCCAAATGCGGGCTGCTGCCGAGCGTATGGCTATAAATCATCCTATTCAGGGCACAGCCGCCGACTTGATGAAGATGGCGATGATTGAGGTTTATAAGGAAATAAGAAGCAATAAGAATAAAGCTTTAGCTCAAGCCAAAATTCTTTTGCAGGTACACGATGAATTGGTGTTAGAAGTAAAAAAAGAGTTGGCTGAAGAAGTGGCCAATCTTGTAAAAGATATAATGGAAAAAGTAGTTACTCTGCGCGTGCCAGTACAAGTTGGTATTTCTATAAATCGCAGTTGGGGAGAGATGAAATAAAATTAACAATTCAATTTCTTCTCTATGCTCTGGGTCAGAAGATAAACAGAAAGAAGTAATAATAAAACACTCAATACTTTTATTTCCAAACCCTGGAAAGGTAAAGCCATTAGTCCTAAAGGCGCGCCAAACAGAGCCAGTAAAGGCGCTCCGCAAGTTGGGCAGGCCGAAGCTGCTAGGCCAGCAATAGTGCCGCCCAAACCAGAGGCAACAGCTTTGGCATTTTTGTCATCTTTTATTAAATCATGTCGGAAAACAATTAGCGCCAGATAAATTCCAAATAGAGTCGAGATAGCCAGAGAAAGCGCGAATGATACCATGATAAAGAGTGGTCCATCCATTTGCAAAAGAACAAAAAAACTGTGGAATGCCACATGTGCTATGGTGAGATAATAAGAAAGGCCAGCCATAACAATACCAGCTCCAAGCGCAATCAGGCCATATTTTTTTCTTTTCAAAACAGTGGTAATAATTTTCAACAACATAATTATTTTTTTGTTTCGTAGTAGATGATTATTTGGTCATCATCACGGAGTACAGTATCTTCATAATCTTTTGTTTCTACACCATTTACTGTTTCGCGAATAATGTGTGTTTCATCAATTTTGTAATTTAAAATTTGGTCTTTGGTAAATGTTTTGTCCCAGACAGCAAAGAAGTCCGCCAAAGTGAAGTCTCTTCTTTCTGGTGATTCCACGTGGATTTTTCCAGTATTATCATGAGTGTGAAGCGGATTCATGCAAGAATTTTTAACGCCAATGTCGGCTGGCATTTCTTGTTTTTTTCCGTTTATAATAATCTCTAAATGAGGATGGATATGGAACTCTGTAGCCATGTCGGTGGTGCACGACAGAGCGATTTCTCGGTTTGATTTGGTGGTAACGCCTTCTTCTGGCCAAGGATTTCCTTTTGAAGCGCTGGAAATGAGTAAGATTAGAACAACAGCCACTACAACCGTACCTACTATCCACCAAATCGTGGAAGACAGTCTGTTTTTATGTGACATATTTATTTAGTTGGTTCGGGAGTAACAACTTTATTGGTAGCGAGGTCTTTGTAAGTACCCATAAATGGCACGCCTTTGGTAAAGACATACGCTCCATCTCTAGCTACAAAACCAACTTGAGGCCAGACAGCGGTCAAGCTAGGATACTCTTTTACATCGCCAGTCAGTACAAACGCCGGTACCATTTTTATAACATAAGCTTTGACCAATGCTTTGCCCAAGTCTGATTTTACATCAACTACTTTTCCGCCAGTAGTAATGCCAAATTGTTTCAAAATAGCTTCATGTTGGGCAACATCGTAACATTCAATACAAGTGATATCAGTAATCAGAGTTAAATTAACTTTGCCTTTTATTTTTCCGGTAGCCACATCTATATATGGTCCGCCAACTTGTCTAAAGATAAAAGTATCATCAATTGTATCTCCGGCTTGAGCGAAAAATTTGGCCAAAGTAGAATTTTTTTTCAATTCTCCTTTTAACAAGAAAGTAGGGAGTTTTTTTATGGAAAATTTGGCGATTAACTCTTTCGCTTTGTCGCTAGAACTGTCTAACATTTGATGAGAAACAAATTTTATGTTTTCTTTTTCCATCTGATCCATTACGGCGGCTGTATCAAAGCAGTCTGGGCAAGTTTTATCATTAATCATCACCATTTCCAAATTGGCTGGACGGCTGGCTTCGGTTGTTTCAGCTAATTTTTTATTTAAAACTCCATTATTTTTTGCAAAGAGAAAAGTGGTAATAGCTGTACCCAAAAAAATTAGTGAAAAAACCGCCATTAGAAACCAATAATTTATTTTTAATCCGTTTTTGTTATCTTGCATATTATTTTTAGCAACCACCTACCATATCCGGAGCGCCTTGCGGTGAGTTGGCAGCAGGCGCGGCAGTTGATGGGCCGAGATTGCCGGATTTTAATTTATTGAAAATATAAACAGATTGAACTGTTTGGCCTACAGACATCAAGGTAAGAGCTCCTAAAATAACAGTGACGACAATATTGCCCCAAGGCAAGTTTTTGTTGTGACCATTGCTCAGACTAGTTTTTATTTCATTTTTTATTGCCTCCAATTCATTGTGAGGAGCGTTATTTTGCGGCATTGGTTCGTGGTTTATTGTTTGGTTGTCCATAGATTTAGTAATTAGAAATTAGTAATTTTGTTTAGCATCCTCCCACCATGCCGGGAGCATTATCTATGTCTGATTTTGTTGGCGCTTTGGTATCATTGGCGCCATATTTTGGAAGTTTCGTATCCAGTAGCAGTGCCGCAATATCTGGGGTATATTTTCCGTTTTGTATTTGATCCATGGTTTTTTGAACCATTTGTTTAGGGAAATAACGGCCTTTCCATCTGGCTAGTTCTCTTAAAATCTGGTCATCTGTATATTCGGAACCATGGTTTTTTATTAGATAGGCCGCTAAACCGCGCATAGCTTGGGAATGGGCGCAGCCACAAGCTGCTTCTCCGTTTGCGAAGACAATTCCATCTACTCCGCAGCAGTATTCGCAGGATATTTTTCTTCCGACGCTAATATATCGTTGTTTTTCTTCATCGGACAAAGAAATTTTTTGTCTGCCATAGCCTGGATCATACTGTTTCATTACGTCTATGCCACCCTGAACTTCGTCAAAATTAACATTCAATTCTGGACCGTATTTTTCCGGTATGCCGTGGACGAATGAAATTTTAGTAGCATCTTCTGATAAATTGCCCGTAAGTTTGGCGCTGCTAAATAGTTTTATTGATCCTAAAGAAGGTAAAAAGCTCTGTTTTACACCGATAAGTTTTTTGGTGTTGGTAAGGACTGTTTGGTTGGCCACGACAGAGATGATTAGCAAGACTAACAAGACGGAGTTTAGGATATTTTTTTTATTTTCTAAAAATGGCAGTTGCATAAGTGAAATTAATTTTTATTTAAATATCGAACTGATAAAGAGTTATTCTTAATTATTGTCTCAACATGGCCAAAAATTGACGAGGATTTTTGGCCTGTCATCATGAACACAGTGAAGGATCCCTTTTGGCCGGTTTTTAATAATCGCAGAGGGATTTTTCGTCTTGCTCAGAATGAAAGTCGGCGAAACCCTAAACGAATTCAATATCTGTCTATTTTACTTAAAACAAATTAAAAAATCAACTTTATATCTAGCAAAATATTTAACTAAAAATAAGGCGCATTTTAACCGCCGCAGCCACCGGTTGGCGCTTGATCGATGCCAAATCCTGGTTGAGTAGCAGTCAGGGCCAAAGCTTCCGCGCATTCTTCTGGTGGGTTGTTGAAGGCCGAACAGATAACAGCCTTTATGCCTTCAGGACTACGTTCAGCCGAAATTTGGGCACCATTAATTACCAGAGTTGGGGACCCTTGTACTCCATATTTATTATTTAAATCTTCATGGACAGGATATTGCGGAAAGCGACCGTTTAGCCAGGTGGTTTGGTCGTTATATTTATCCATTATACCAAATTGTTTGTTTGTTTTTCCCACACAACTAGTAATTTCAGATTCATTCAGACCGGATTTTTTCATGCAGCCAGCAGTATCACCGCTGTTGGCGTAACAGTCTACATAGGCAAAAAATTTATCTTTATCTTGTTGCTGGGCGCAGTATTGTCTGGTATTTTCTTCGACCTCTCCTTTTCCATGCATAGCATAGGAGACAAATTTAATGCTTATTTCCGCTTTATTTTTTAATAAGTCATAGGCGGGCTTAAAAGCTTTTTCCATTTGTATTCCATAGGGACATTGAGACATAACAAATAGTTCGACTTTTGGCCTGTCGCTTTTTGGCAAATTTAGTAGTGGTTGGGTTGCTTGGGCTGGCGATATTTGCGGTGATTGGTCGGGTTTATATTTTTCCGCCAAGACTTTGGCACCGGCACTATTTTTAATCAGTGTGGGAGTAAAAACAGCAAGACTAATTATTGCGGATAATCCCATACCTGTAATAAGGCCAAATAGCAGACCTTGTTTGCCGGACAAGTTGTCAAACATATTTTTATAATTAAAATTTAATACCTACTACATATTGTAGTAGGTATTAAATTAGTTGTAAAGCCTAGTTATCCACTTTTAAATACCACAAAGTGTTTTTGCAAGCCGTATTTTTTTCATGGAAAATTTGGTTTTTGCAATTGGTCCAGCCGTTTTTGCAAGATTCAAATTTTAGTTCATGGTTAATGCACGGTGAATTGGCGTAAAGTTGTTTGGTATAATTTGTTTGCGCTTTAATTTCGGAAGAGAAGTAAAAAAACAAAAGAGTTGCTACAGCAATACCAAAAGAAACTTTTATAATTTCTCGTCTAAATGTTGGTGTAAAATCATCTTCGCTTAACACGCGCACCCTGTCTTCGGTAATCTGACTAAAAAAGGAAAGTGCCATACCTTTTTGAATAATAGTTTTTTCTTCCAGAGCCAAAATTTTACTCATCGCCCGAGCCAGATCTATTTTTTCAGTAAAGTTATTTGTGGCCAGCTCGTCAGCTGCCAGTTCCGAGAAAGACAAATATTTTTTTGTTAGATTTTTGATTCCAGGAATAAATCTAAAAGTGTTAATGAATTTTATTATCAAAAGTCGAGCCGGTTCGCGGGATATTATATGCTGGGTTTCATGTAGTAATACGGCTTGCAATTCGGAAAAACTAAGCGACTGGACAACTTTGGTAGAGATGCAGATTTTAGGGTAAATAAGTCCGTAGCAAAAGATAGACGTGTTATGACTAGCAAGTTCGTCTACTTTATCCTCAATCCCTAACATAGCTGTAATTTTGGCTAATTTCGGCGATTTTACGGCAAGTTTTGTTTTTTGTATAGCAATAAACTTTTTTGTTTTAATAGTGGAAAAAATTACCCGGGCAATGGCTAATACAATAGTAAGTAGTAGAGCTAGGCCGATAAAAATAAGTAGACCGATAAGAGTAGTATGATTTTGGGAAGCAAAGGTTTTGCAGCCGCAGGCAGCCGTGGCTTTGCTTATTGCAAATTCACCGGTTGCGGAAAAAATATAGTTATAAATTTTGAAAATAAGCGCGGCTAACAACAAAAATATGGTGGTACCCAGAGCGAGAATCTGAAAAAAAAGCAGATTGGATTTTGTTCGTAGACTGCTACGCATATTATTTTATTTTTTTTAATCTTTTCTGCCAATCAGATGATTTTTTCAAATGACTTGCTTCTATAATATCTATAAACTGGGCTACGGCCACATCGCCACAGCTATTTATCAAATTTTTTATTATTTTTTCCGAAATTTTTTCTAAAAATTTTTCTTTGCTTTGGGCTGGCGAATAAATATATGCGCCATCTTGCTGATGTCTGTTTAAAATTCCTTTGGTATGCAAGCGCGACATGATAGTCATTACGGTAGTATAGGCGATTGGCCGTTTTGTTTTTATTTTATCAAAAATAAAACGTACGGAAACATTTTTTTCTTTCCAAATAATTTGCATTATTTCTTCTTCCAGACTACCCAAAGATTGAATGGAATTTTTTAACATAAAATATAAATACTACGCTGTGTAGTGTAGCATAAACAAAAAAGCACGCAAGGAGCGTGACATTAAATATAGGTCGGTCAGGAAGGCGACGCCGCGTCCGAAGACACTTTGCCGCCCTCCCTTCCGAGAGTGTGCATGCTGATGAGTTCAGGACACTGCCCTCGCACGAGGACATTCATCCATTTTACTCTACGACCCTTCAGCGAGGGGCTAGGTCTCGAGCCGCCGGCGCGCCGCTAGCCGAGGTTGAAGTTGAGAAAATTCGCGTTTTCGTTCGCTTGGTTGGTGTTCGTCGGTCCGCGGATGCTCTTCATCGTCGTCTCCTTGTTCGCCCAGCGAGATTGCTGAGTGTGAGTATACTACCCTATTTTTTTGACTTTTGTCAACGGTAAGGATCTTTCTTTAAGATTTTAAATATAAAAAAACACGCTTGTAGCGTGATAAAAATGTGGTCGGGAGAGCGACACAGATGTCCGAAGACATGATGTCGCCCTCCCTTCCGGGTGGCTGATGAGTTGTAGTGTGATCTCTCTTGCGAGAAGTCTCTCTATTCCTCTTCCCTAACAGCCAGGGGTTGAACGGTGTTGCTAGTTCTGCGCGATGACGGTCTCGGTGCTGCCGTTGTTCGGTCCGTTGGTCTGCTTCATCTCTCTGTCTCCAGTTCTTCTGGCGAAATTGCCAGTGTGAGTATACTACCCTATTTTTTGACTTTTGTCAATGAATACTAGGTTTTCTTCTGGGACGGTTTTTCCCATGAGGCTGAGGCGTGGTTGCCATCTGTCTTTACAACAACGCTTGGGGCTGATTCTCCCTTACCCAGTCTTTGAAAGGCATCCAAGTCTGTTTGGACTGCATTATCAAGATCGGTAGAGGGTTTATCTCGCCCTCCCTCATTGACCATGCTGGCGATCTGGGCCTCTTCTACGGGATCAAACGGATTTGGTGTCTGCGTCATATTGGCAGTTCCCTCCTTTTTGGATTATAGACATTTTATAGCAGCGTTTTGATTTTGTAAACTATTGTGAGAATAAAAAAGGGCTTGCTTATTAGCAAAACCCCGGGCTGTGTTGGAACTATTTTTTAGAATCATCATCCTTAACCACTCTTATAAATTTTTGACCGCGGCGCGCGGCCAGTTCTAGATGTGGTAGCAGGACTTCTCCAGCAGTCTCTCTAGTTTTGCCTATATATATGTGCTTTCCTTCTTTTAATTGTTGTATGACCAGATCATACAACTCTAAAGCATCACGGACCACATCGCTTTTACTGGGTCGCCCCGTTGCTTCACGGATCTCTTCTAGGGCAGCAACAAACTCGTTATTAGAGAGATCAATCGCTATTCGATTACGTTTCATTGCTAGCCTCCTTTGGCGTAGTTTTCTGCAGACTAACTGCAGAATTAAGGAGTATAATCTAAATTTAGCGAAAAGTCAAGATGTTTGCCAAAACCCCGGTTTGGCATTAAAATTGTAGAGCCTATGATTATATACATATATGGCGAAGATACATTTCGCAGCCGAAATTATCTAACCCAACAAGTGGAAAGATTTAAAAAAGAAAGAGACCCACAAAATTTAAATGTGGTTTTTTTGGATGGTCAAAAAATAGAGAGCAGTAAATTGTGGAATGAAATTACGGCCACCCCTTTTTTGGCAGAGAAAAAAATGATTATTGTGCAAAATATTTTGTCCAGCAAAGACACAGAGGCATTAGAGTCATTGATAGAAGGGATAAACAATATTCCCGAAAAAAATATTGTCGTTTTTTATCAAAGCGAACCAATCGGAAAATCAAAATTAGCCCAAGAACTGCAAAAATTATTGGTTAAAGAAAAATGGGCCAAAGAGTTTGCTAATTTAGCCGGCGCGCAACTAAGTAGTTGGATAAAAACAGAAACAGAACAGCGTGGCGGGAAAATAAATTCGGCTGCGATCGCGTATCTATCTCAAAATGCCGGCAAAGATATGTGGTATGCGGATTCATTGATAGATCAATTGGTAGCCTATGCCGAAGGAAAGGAAATATCTTTGGCTGATGCGCAATTATTTTTGGAAGAAAAAATTGATGACAATGTTTTTAATATGGTAGATGCAATTGTGATGGGAAATCGCAAATTAGCTTTTAAACTTATAGAGGAACAGAGAAGATTAGGTGAAGAAGACGGAATGATTTTTGGTATGGCCCTGCGTCAATTTCGGATTTTAATTTCTATGCGCGATATTTTTAACAATCAAGAAAATATTACTAGCGACACGATGGCTAAAATGTTGGATTTGCATCCGTTTGTGGTGAAAAAAAGTTTGCCGTTTATTAAAAAATATTCTTTGGATAAATTAAAAGATATATATAATCAGCTTTTAGAGATTGATATAAAAACAAAGACCGGTCTCGCCGACCAGTCTTTGCTGATTGATTTGTTTGTAGGAAAACTAGTTTAATTATTTCTTTACTACCAGTTTCTTCATTAGACGGGAAAGTCTGCGAGCAGCAGTATTCTTTTTTATTACCCCAGTCTTAGCTGCTTTGTCCAAAGCTTTTTGAGCGGCTTTGATAGTATCAGCAGTAGGAGATTTGAGAGCTTTTTTTATAGCGTCTTTAAAGCTGTCACTGCGCATTTTGTTTAGAGCAGCGCGCTTTTTTGCTTTGCGCAATTCTTTTCTAGCGCTTTGTATATTAGGCATAGTATATATTTAGTAAATAGGTGCTAACAAAAATGAGAGTGAAGTTTGTTAACTATGGGTACAGAGTACTATATACGAGTAGAAAAGTCAAGGATTTAGCTATTCTTCCAGATCTGGCTTGTCTATTAGGTTGGTCTCAAAACCTGCCGACGCCCCTGTAATACGAACAACGTCTTTGTCTATCTTTTTAAATTCTTTACTTGAATTATTGAAGTGACTGACAACCGTGCCCAGAGAGCTGCCCATTTTATTATGGTATTCCTCATATTTTTTTAGGTGAGCTCCTATTTCTCCCACCCGTCGGATGATATCTTTGGTTGTTTCTTCTATTTGCATAGCTTTGAGACCTTGCAAAACAGTTTGCAGATAGGCTAAAAATGATGTTGGAGAAACAATTATCACTTTATATTTCCCCGCGGCGCGTTGGATTAAGTTTTCGGTGTCTTCGGTAATAGCTCCGATTTTGTTTATCAGTAGATCATAATATATAGCTTCATGAGGAATGAACATAAAGGCAAAATCCATTGTCCCCTCTTCGGGTCGGATGTACTTTGCAGTTTCGGAAATACGCAGTTTTAAATCATTTACAAAAAGTTTTTCCAGTCTGGATTTTTCAACAGGATCACTTGTTTCAATCATGCGGTTATAGTTTTCCAAACTGAATTTGGAGTCAACTGGTATGATTTTGTCTTTGACAAAAACTGCCGCATCCACTATCTCGCCATTATTAAATCCGTATTGCATTTGGTATTGGCCGGGAGCCAAAACGTTTTTTAACAATGTTTCCAGATAATATTCTCCTAAAATTCCGCGTTGTTTTGGGTTTTTTAAAATATCTTGTAAATTCTGCAATTGATCGGTGAAATTAATTACTTGGCGGTTTGTTTCATCCAACTTGGTTAGTTGTTCGGTAACATCAGTAATTATTTTCATGCTCTGGCCGAATTGCGATTGGATAGTTTTATTTAAATTGGTTTGTGTTTCGTTCATTACTTTGTGTGTGTCGGAAATTTTTTGTTCTACCAATCTATTTAAATCTTGAATTTGATTTTGTAGCATTAAAAAAAGATTTTGTTCTCCATCTTTTGGTTTTTGTGACTCATTTATTTTTTTGAAAAGTAGAAAAGCTACTACTAGAGAAGTAAATAAGAGAAGTAATAATGAAATTATAATAGTGATTTGCATACAAGGAAATTATTTTAAATAAAATGTATAAATCACCAGACTATCTATAATTAATCCCATAATGCCGATTGATAGTAGGGTTATAAGAGCCCAGTTTGGAATTTTTTTACCAAATATTCCCCAAAGAATTTGTTTGCCAAATAATCCTCGTATAGAGAAAAATATAATATATATAAAGGCTATTGCTCCAAAAATATCAAAGAATTGTGGTTGTAATAAAAACATATTTTTGTGGACCTGGCGAGAATCGGACTCGCGTCTGAGCAATGCGAATGCCCTGTACTACCACTGTACTACAGGCCCCATTTACTCGTTGTGCCCCCACCAGGAGTCGAACCTGGGTTTAAGGTTTAGGAAACCCTTGTCCTATCCATTGAACGACAGGGGCAATGTTGGCATTTTACGTCAAAATCTTGCTGTTGGCAAGCAGTGTGCTTCTTGACTTTTATAATTCTATTTGTTAGCGTAGTCTTAGTTTTTTAACAAAAAAAGGAGGTCAACATGTCTGATTCATCAGAAGAAACGTGTGGAAATATTAAATCTCTTGCGGTTAACAAGATTCAGTCCCTCTGTAAAACTTGTAGAAATGAATTAAGTTGCCCATATCATTTGGCCTCCGATTTAATTGGAGAGCTCAAGACACCCGGAGTACGACAACAACATATTATCAAAGCATGTTTCTTGTATCAAAAGGTTCGAGTTGTCAGCTTTCGTGGCGAAGAATTTGATACACCTGGCCCAGTAGTTGGCAATCTTCAGCCACAGCTTTTTCAAGCCGAAGTTAAAGATCTCTGCGGCTGTTGTCCGATCGAAATTAAACATGATTGTACCAGACACCGACATCTCAATGATTTGGCTAACACCTCACATGTAGCTGGAACATGGGTTGAAGGTCAAGTCGTTTGCTGTAATCAATCAGAACGCCTATACCAGATTTCTGAACCAAAAAAGAGCGTATAGAATGGCAGATTCAAATTCAAACATACATGGTGAGTCATTAGTTGAAGCACAGAAAAGGCTTGCCGTAGAAGCCCTGAAGAAAAGGCGTGAAGAGAACGACGGAAAGCAGATTCCTAGCAATGATTCAGTTTTGTATCTTTATTGCAGGTACTGTTACGCTTTGATTGATACTCTCCCAGAAGATGCTCCTATAGAGCAGCTAATCCGTCCGAGGAACAATTGCTTGGATTGCCAAGTTATGAAGGACAAAGGTTGGTTATTTTAGGCCTCCAAGCGGAGCGTAGTTCTGCTGGGGGCTTTTTTTGTGGATAAATGGGGATAACTCTGTGTATAAATAGGTGTTTAAGTGTACAATTGTATACACTATTGTATACAAATACCAAGATTTATTCAGTGTATAAGCCAATTTTATATAAAATGTTTCACAAGGAACATTTGTATAGTTAGGAGTGTTTTTTATATACAAATTCAAGCTTTTTTTCAAAATATTTCTTTTTCCATAGATCAAACTGGATCTGTTTTTGACCAAATAAACGTCCTTCAAATGTAGGTATCAGTATGGTCTCAATAGTCCTTCGGCTTCTTATAAGTAGTAGTGAGTAAGCGCGGTTTTGATGGGTATAATTATGGACCACCTCTTTGATCCCAAGTTTAGCTTTTACAAGCTCTAAAAGCTCACAATCATCAGATCGTACTTTGAGTTGAAAAACTGGTACTTCGGAATTTTTTTGTTTGACCCAAAGAAAAGCTCCGGTGCCAGTGATTAGACCGGTAATAAAATCATATGATGGCAGATTTGGGGTAGGCAACTTCTCCATAATGTTTCACAATAAACATTTTGTTTCTCTGGGAAACATACTAATTATATACAGAAAAAAGCCTAGTGTCAATTTTTTCAAAAAAACCTTATTTTTGCCTGTGAATAAGATAATGTTCTCATTCTTTAATACTTATGGTATAATTTAAACACTGCTTTTAAATTTATTTAAAGTAAAAATATGTCAACTCAAAATCAAGGGCTAATTAAGTTTTTTGATATAGCCTCTTACGGATTTATTTTATTAAATATTATCCTCACGCCGCTTTTTGTTGATAAAAATCTTTTCAACCCCTTTACACTGTCTAAACAATATATTTTTATTGGTCTTTTGCTGGCCAATCTTTTGTTTTTTGCTGCAAAAATTGTATTGTCTAAAAAAATTTCCTATCGTCTTTCAATGCTTGATTTGCCTCTACTAGTATTTTTAATAATTGCTTTAGCGTCGGCATTATTTTCTGTTAATCTATATGATAGTTTTCTTGGTCGGGGAGAGTATTTTATTTTAAATTTTGTATTTTTACTTTTTTCAGTTTTATTTTATTTTCTTTTGGTCAATACGCTGCATAATCCAGAACGTTGGCGAGGAGTTTTTGATACGGTATTAATCGTCGGAGGGGCTGCTTCAACTTTATTTATTTTGAAAACATTATTTGGTTTAAATTTACCTTTGGTCGGTACTGTTTGGAATGTAGTTGATAACGCAAACAGCTCATTTGGCTTATGGATGGTGATAATTTTTATTTTAGCTGCTGGTTCGCTTATAAAAAAGAATATTGGGGTAAGTAGAGCTTTATTTTATTTCTTTATAATGATACTTTCGGCCGTACCATTACTGGTAATGGGCTATGCGTTTTTGTGGGGAGTAATGCTCTTTGGTTTAATCTTGCTTTTATTATTAGGAGTTAGCTTTTTACAAGATACCAGAGTTGGTTGGCTCTCGGTTTTATTTGCTTTACTCATAGTTACTACTATATTTATATTTTTTGGCAGCCCCAAATCATTACAGTCTGTTTTGCCAGCTGAGACATCTCTGGGAGTTAAGCCTTCATGGTCAATAACAAAAAGTGTTTTGTTTTCCGGGGCAAAAAATTTCTTAGTTGGTAGCGGATTAGGGACATTTGCTTCGGATTTTTCTAAATTCAGAACTATTGACTTTAATTCTGATCAAGCCGCTTGGTCTCTAAGATTTCACCAGCCTCTTAATTCTTTGTTTGCTATTTTGTCAGAAGGTGGATTGCTGGTGACATTGGGATATGTGTTTATACTTTTGTTTGTTTTGGGACATGTCTTTACTACTTGGTTTAAAACTAGAGGATCAAGTTCGGGTATTACTTTTAGCCTTAATTTAAGCAAAAGTAATATACGTTTGGATGTATTCTTAGCTGTTATTGTTTGGTTGGTAATGTGGGTGGGGATGGCTACAAGTTTTTATACCGCTCCTATCTGGATTTTTTGGTGGCTATTACTTGGCATGATAATTTCCGGATTATCTTTGCTTGGTCATAATGTTGTAAAAGAAAAACATTTAACACTTGAAGAAACACCTCAATATAAATTGGCTTTCTCCTTTAGTGTGATAGTTGTAATGGCTGCAGTAGTTATGGTGGGAATACTTGGCGCCAGATTTTATTTTGCTGATCGGATTTTTTCTAAAGCTTTGAGAACTGAGGATTTTTCTACTGTGGAAGTTGCGCTGCGAAAAGCTTTGTCTTTGCATGGTAATGCAGATATATATCATGCAGCTTTGGCGCGAGCCTATTTGGTTCAGGCTAGTAAAATCGCGCAGGAACCGAAACCTAATGTGCAAGTTGTAACTGATCTTTTGGCCAGAGCTGTAAATGAAGCCAAGGTAGCCACCGATATTTCACCAAATGATGTGGCGATTTGGGAAAATTTGGCTACCATGTATGATAATGCCTCCGCTTTAGTGCCAGAAGCTATGGATTGGTCTGTTAAATCTTTGAATCGAGCTGCTGAATTAGAGCCGACAAATCCGACAATAGTTTGGCGTTTAGGAAATGATTATATGTTGCAAAATAATTTTGCTAAAGCCATTGAGTATTATCAGAAATCTATTGATCTCAAAAAAGATTATGTGGCAGCTTATGTAAGTTTGACTGCTGCTTATGAATCAAACAAAGAGTTAGATAAAGCCATAGAAATTTATAGAAATCTTTTGTCTATTGGTTCAAACAATGCTGACATTTTGTTTAATTTTGGTCGGTTATTGTACAATCGCAATCAAAAAGATGATAAGTCTGACGCGGAAAAATTATGGTTAGAAGCTATACGCGTACAGCCAAATTATTCCAATGCTTTGTATAGTTTGGGTTTGTTGTATGAAACACGTGGCGACAGGACAAAAGCCTTGGAATATTACTATAAAGTTAAGGACCTTAACCCAGACAATGCAGATATAACTGCCAAGATAAGATCTTTGGTATCAGGAGCTGAGAAAAAATAAGAGCGATAAACTTCAAAGTTATGCGTAGAGTTAGTTTCTTAATAACTATTCTTCTGTTAGGATCTTTAGCTTTCCCATCTGCTTCTTGGGGGCTGATGTCTTCTACGAACTATACAATTTTTGCCGATAGTGTTGATTCAGGAGGCGTTCTTAGTGTCAGTGGTACTTATAGTCTCCAAGATACTGTAGGGGAATCCCCGGTTGGATCTTCCACTAGCAGTGTTTACGAGGTGATAGGGGGCTATCAGGCTATGGACTGGAGTGTTTTGGTAATAGACATAAATACTTCTACTATCAATTTAGGTACACTAAATACCTCAGAGGTAGCCACGTCTGCAGTAGTTGCCATAGTGACCGCAGATGCCAGTAGCGGCTACGTCTTATCAATAGGCAGTGTGAGCGGTTCAAGTTTAACCGCTGTTAGTGATGGCACAGTTTCAGCTGGGAGCGAAGAATACGGTATAGCAGCAAGCGGTATAGATGCTGCTTTTAGTACTGACCAAGGCATTGTAGCTGGCTTAAATCTGTCTTCTTCAAGCACACCAGTAACAAATGCTCAAACAAACCTTACTTTTAAGGCTGCAATTAGCGGCTCTAGCTCGGCTGGAAGTCGTAGTCAAACTGTTACCCTTATGGCTTCAACCAATATTTAAGAATTTTGTTGTAAATATTATGAAATCAAGACTTTATTTATTTATATTTTTTATTTTTTTTCTTACCGCCCTGCCGGCGCGCGCTTTTGAAATTTCTCCGGTAAAAGGTTTGCTCACAATTGATCCCGGAGCTAACCAAACAGTTATTGTAAAGATAAAAAATTCAGAAAAAAACAATCTCGACTTTAAGTTAATTGTTTTTGGAATGAGACAGGACGAAAATGGTAAGCCGGTTTTTGAAAGAGGAATTGATATGGCAGAAAGCTGGGTTTATCCAGAAAATAGTTTAATTAATATAAAATCTGGAGAAACTAAATCAGTAAATTTTATTATAAAAATTCCTAGCGATGCTGTGGCAGGGTCATATTATTTAGGATTGGCGGTTGAGCCAATTTTTGAAAAAAGCGATCAGTCCAGCGTAGCCACTAGGCTTATTTCTTTGCTAACCTTAGAGACAAAAGGGCTAGTGAGGGAATCTGTGATTGTAGAAAAATTTAAATCATTGTCTGGTGTTGGTGAAGATAAAAAAATTAAATTTGATTTAAATTTAAAAAATAATGGCACGATAGAAGTTTTGCTGCAAGGAAAAATTGCGGTTAGAAATTGGCGAGGTGAAGAAATTTTTTCCGAGCCAATAATTTTGGGAAATAAATTATTGGCTGGATCAAAAAGAGTTCTTCGTCCGGAAATAATTTTAAAAAATAATATTAGTTTGCCAGGACTTTATTCTGCGCAAGTCAAAATTAATTATGGACGCACTAATCAAGTTATTTCGGCCATAGATTATATTTGGTATTTCCCAAAGTGGAGTAGAATTGTTTTTGGATCAGGAGCATTGCTTATTTTTTTCCTGATTTTTTGGAGAATGAAGAGATCGCGGTCATAGTTTAGAGGCATTGGTCTGTAAATTGACTCAAAACTAAGAAAATTTGAGCCCCTTTTTGGGGTCTTTTTTGTTTTTTTGAGGAAAGATGAATTTTAGCTAACTTATCCACAATTAAAACGCATAATTATGATAGAAAATAAGGCTAAAAAGTTGTATAATGTATATATATAAGGATATGCTGCAAATTTAGTTTAGAAGTGAATTAGTAGCGCAACTATGGAGGAGTTCAGTAGAAAAGAAAAAGTACACAAAAAACTTCCAATTCTTTTGGTATTTGGCTTACTTTTGTTTTCTTTAATCATAACAATATTCTCGTCAAAAAAGTCGGTTTTAGCTGCCACCTCACCATCAATCATTACCTATCAAGGTAAACTTTTGATCAGTAACAGATTAGCTACCACCACTCAAGACATGTACTTTGTTTTGTATGATGCTTCCAGTGGCGGAAATGTTTTGTATACAGCCAGCGGCACTATTGGCTCGCCGCAACCAGTCAGCACCACACCTACCCAAGGTTTGTTTAGTGTAAATTTAGGGGATACTGGCACTAATTCTTTGGATCAAGGAATTTTCCAAAGTAACAGCTCTATATACCTGGAAGTTAGAGTTGGCTCAGATACTTTAACACCAAGAAAAAGAATTACAGCCACACCCTATGCTTTTAACTCAAGATATTTAGATGGGGTAGGTGTTAGAACACTCTCCAGCACTGAGTATATTCCAAAATCAGATAGTATTGGTAATTTTACTTTCAACAGTACCACAATCAACACTTCCACTATTTTTAATCTGTTTGCTACTTCAGTTACCTCCACAAATGGTTTTTTTGGAAATTTTGGAGCAAGTAATTTAACTATCACCAACTTAACTAGCACAAATGCTAATTTTACAGGCCTCACTTTTAGTACTGCATCTGGCACTTCGGTTACAAGCACCAACCTTGCCATCAGTAGTCTGGCTGCCTTGGCGAGTGTTACTTTCACCAACGCCACCGGCACCAACCTCGCCATCACCAGACTTAATCCATCATCAGGTGATGCCGGAGCTCTAACTATTGGTTCACCACAAGGTACAGGTTTAATAACTGT
>Ga0233424_10001120_pt1 | contig 25926 bp, 23 predicted proteins | sample Watercolumn_Towu_FD_181011 | JGI IMG/M metagenome (GOLD analysis project Ga0233424, IMG submission 181011) | Freshwater microbial communities from Lake Towuti, South Sulawesi, Indonesia - Watercolumn_Towuti2014_125_MG | ecosystem: Environmental > Aquatic > Freshwater > Lake | place: Indonesia... | reverse complement strand
GCTCCAATCGGATCTGCGGCAGATTGCAGGTTCGGCAGGGGCTGGCAGCGATGTAATCGGGGTCGGTGTAGCCAGCGCCCCAGGCTTCCAGGTAGCCCAGGCGGCGGCCATAACCTGCATGATCGCCAGCCATGCCCGCATACCAACCGGTGGCCCGCATGTTCTCGGCCGGCGTGCTGCGCTCGTAGATCGCATCGGCCACGCCTACTTCGGTGAAGATCTCCATGCTGCGCTGGTTCAGCACATGGGCCTTCGGTAGGATCGAGGTTCCTGGGAAGGCACTCACCAGCAGGTGCTCCACACCAAGCGACGACAGCGTCATCGAGGCAGTCAACCCCGCACCGCCGCCGCCCACGATCAAAATGGGCACATTCAGCTTTTTCATGTCTCGTCCTTGTGAAGGTAGTTCAATATGTCTCGCGCATCGCCCTCCCAGTTGAAGAACACATAGACTCCGTGCTCTCTGGAACCCGTCTGAAGCCGTTGCAGCTATTGAGACTGGCGAATGAGTGCAACTGTAGGAATCGCGGTTCAGAAGTTGTAGATTGCTTTCCCCACATCAAACTGACGTGTCGTCAGTTGAGGTTCGTCGCAAAGGAAACGGCTCATGAGCAGTGCTTCCGAGAAGGGTTCCCTTTCTTCGTCTGATCACCGGTTTGAAGTTGCTGCGCGCAGACGCGAGAAGATGCGCAAGCGACTTCTCGATGCCACTTTCATTGTCTTCACACGAGAGACCAAAGTGGCTCCTGCTATCGGAGATGTAGTCAGTTGCGCGAAGGTCGCTCGCGGCACTTTCTACCTGTACTTCCAAACGCTTGACGAAGCCTTGCAGGCCCTGGTGCAACAGCAGAGCGACGAGATGACACGCGCCTGCTTTCCTCTCTACGACATGCTGCGAGCGCCATGCCAGCGGTTTGCCGTGGGATGCCGCCTTTTTCTAAAACGCGCGTGTGCAGATCCGCAATGGGCTTCGTTCATGACCCGTGCACTTCCGTTGGACAACAAGCAGCTCCTCGCCGGATACATGCATGAAGACCTGAAACAGGGCAAGGTGATGAAACAGTTCCACTATGTAGATGAGCAGGCGGCTTTGGACATCGAGTTGAGCACTCTCATCGCAGGAATAGGGTCGCTAGGAAAGGGAGTATCGAATCCAGAGTGCTACATGGACGAGTGCATTCGAATTGCACTCACAGGTTTGGGATGTGACAGCAGTCGATGCGAGCAAAGTGTGCTCTTTTCTCGCAAACATCTTGATGGGTGGATGTGGGTCAAAGAAGGAGAGCCTGGCCCTCGGTTTGAAAATTGATCACATGCCAAATATGGGACTAGACTGAACCATCCAAACCAGGTCAGGCAGTCGGAGGTGCGGCGCCTCGGCCTGCGAGGCGTGCGACGCGGCAAGGGCGCGCGCACCCCGATCCGAAGGTGCCGTGCCCGCCGTGAGCACCTCGATGAGCACTGACCTCGTGCTCCACGCGCAGGGACAAGCGCTGTACGCGCGAGCGCCAGGACGCGCCGCTGTCACCAGCGGCCCGGCCGCTGGCGAAGCCATCGGCGATTTCGAGGGCGAGCCGCTTTACCACGCCAGCCTCGCACCCAAGGAGTACCGAGCCCTGCTGACGAGGCATGGCTTCCAGGTGCAGGCCTTCGCGCCGGAGGATCCGGCTTGCGGCGGTCACTCGGTATGGCTTGCTCGGCGACCGCATGCCCTGCGGCAGGGGCGATCGGCCTGGCTGCTGCTCCCCGCAGGCTCAAGCCTCGCACGACCGGCACCGGTGTGCAGTCCCTGGTGGCTCAAGCCAACGCGAACCGGAGCGAGGCTGCCAACCACGAAGACCGCTTCTTCGGAGAAGTCGAGCGCCTCCGAGCAGCTCGCCAAGGCGCATGACCGCCTCGATGCGAGCGCGCAGACGGCGTCCTCGTCGCTGTCGGTGGTGGGACAGTTCAAGTCGTCGCTGGACGGCCTGGGCACTGCCGCACAGGGCCTCTCGAGCCTGAGCACGGGCAGTCCCGCCGCCACGCAGCAGAGCGCCGTCGAGAAGCCGGTCGCCTCGTACGGTGACCACGCTCGGCCGCATCGGCCAGCGCCTGGGCGAAGGAACGGCCAAGGCGCTGCACACCGACGGCCAGCTGAGTTCCTCGCTGAGCCACCTGGGAGACCGCACCCTCGCGCTCAAAGAGCAGCAAAGCGCGGTGCTGGACGTCGCCACCCGGATGGTGCAATCCGGCATGTCTTCAGGCAGTTGGGCCAGCACCCTGCTCGCGGCCTATCAAAGCAATGCCTGAGCAAGCGGGCATGGGGATGCCCAGACGGAAGCGGATTGGAGCTGCTCCTCAGCCCGGCGCCCATGGTCGTCCGGTCCGCGGAACGCCGTTTCAAGAACGGTTGATCGACACCCCGCCGTCGACCAGCAGCGCCGAGCCGGTGGTGAAGGACGAGGCATCCGATGCCAGGTACAAGGCCGATTTCGCCATCTCCTCGGCGGTGGCCAGACGCTTCATGGCGTACAGCCCCTCGATGGCGGCGCGTGCCTGCGGTGTGCTCGCGAACGCCTCGCCCATGGGCGTGTCCGTGCCGCCCGGCAACAGCGCATTGACCCGGATGCCCCGCGTGCCGAACTCCACCGCCAGCGCCTGCGTCAGGCCGATCAGGCCGGCCTTGCTGGCCGCATAGGCGGCCACGCCCGGAAAGCCCACCGTGTGGCCGACGAAGGAGGAGGTGAAGATCATCGATCCCCCGCCGCGCGCCAACAGGGCCGGCAACTGGTACTTGGCCGCCAGGAAGGCACTCGTCAGGTTGGTGTCCAGGGTCGCCGCCCAATCCGCCAGGGCCAGCTCGTGCGTGGCGCCCATCGCGCCCAGCGTCCCCGCGTTGTTGAAGGCCACGTCCAACCCACCGAAGTGCTGGAGCGCCGTGTCCACCAGGCTTCTGGCAAAGGTCTCTTCACGGACATCGCCGTCGACGGCGACCGCCTCCCCTCCCGAGGCATGGATCTCGTCGACCAACGCCTGCAGCTTGTCGCGGCGCCGCGCTGCCACGACCAGCTTGGCGCCTTGTCGCGCGAACAGCCTGGCCGCTGCATGGCCAATGCCCGAGCTCGCGCCGGTGATGATCGCCACCCTGTTCTCTAGCGCATTCATCTTGGTTTCATCCTGTTCGTTGATGGTCAAAAGCAGTGTATGGAGCGAGGTGGCCACCTGCCGGACGAAACCGGACGCGTGATTCCACAACGCTGCCGAAGCCGGTCTCAGCCGCGGACCGCGCCCTCTCGCAGGCCGGGCACCACCGCGCTGGGGGCCGTGCCGGGCCCCAGAAAGAAGTAGCCCAATGCCGGCAGCAGGATCAGCCCCCCCAGCATGTTCCAGACGAACATGAACGCCAGCAGGATGCCCATGTCGGCCTGGAACTTGATCGGCGAGAACGCCCACGTGGCGACGCCCGCGGCCAGCGTCAAGCCGGTCAGCATCACCACCCGTCCGGTGAACGACAGCGACGCTGCATAGGCCTCGATCAGGCTGCGACCCGCCCGCAACTGGGCCAGCACGACCGACAGGATGTACAACGCGTAGTCGACCCCGATGCCCACGCCGAGCGCGATCACCGGCAGGGTGGCCACCTTGACGCCCATGCCGAGCACCACCATGAGCGCCTCGGCCAGCACCGAGGTGAGCACCAGCGGCAGCACCGCACAGACCACGGCGCGCCACGACCGGAAGGTGACCAGGCACAGCAGCGTGACCGCGCCATACACCCACAGCAACATTTCCCGGCTGGCCGCGTGCACGACCGCGTTCGTCGCCGCCTCGATGCCGGCGTTGCCGGCCGCCATCAGGAACCGGACCTCGGCGGTGTCGTTCTCGGCAGCGAACCGCTGCGTGGCTGCCGCCACGCTCGCCAGCGTGTCGGCCTTGTGGTCCTTCAGGTAGACCACGAGCGACAGGGTGTCGCAGCGGGTGTTGAACAGCTCCGGCGGCACCTGGTTCGTCACCGAGTTCAACATGCTCTGTGTGGGCAACAGTTCATACCACTTGGCGTTGCCCTCGTTCATCAGCACGAGCACCTTGCGGGTCAATGAGGAGAGGGACGCGGTCGACTCGACGCCTGACAGGCCGCGCAGCTGCCACTCGAGCCGGTCCATGCGCGATTGCGCGGCATACCCCGCGCACTCGTTGGCAGGCGTGCGCACGATGACGACGAAGACATCGTTGCTGGCCCCGTAATGCCGTGTCAGGTAATCCGCATCGCGGTTGTAGCGCGAGTCGGCACGCAATTCCGGGGCGCCGGGATCGAGGTCTCCCACCTTGAGCTGCAAGCTGACCCAGAACCCGGTCGCGCCGAGCACCGCCGCGGCCATCACCGCCCGCAGCGCCCAGCGTCGACGCGTGAACGCTTCCAGCCACTGCCAGGGCCGGCGGGCATCCGTCGCGTTCACGGCGCCGTGCGCCACCAGGCTGGCCCGGGCCGCCGCAGGGCTCACGCCGACGTGCGACAGCAGCACCGGCAGCAGGATCAGATTGGTGAAGATCAGCGCACCGACGCCCAGGCTGGCGATCAGCGCGAGCTCCCGGATGACCTGGATCGGGATCAGCATCAGGACACCGAAGCCGACCGCATCGCACAGCAGCGCGGTCAGTCCCGCCAGGAACAGCCGGCGGAAGGTGTGGCGTGCCGCTGCCACCCGGCTCATGCCCCGCCCGATGTCCTGCATGATCCCGTTCATCTTCTGCGCGCCGTGACTCATGCCGATCGCGAAGACCAGGAACGGCACCAGGACCGAGTAGGGATCGAGCGGAAAGCCCAGCCACGGCAGCAGGCCGAGCTGCCACACCACCGCCACCACGGAGCAGACCAGCACGAGCAGCGTGCTGCGCAGACAGCGGGTGAAACGAAGGAGCATCAGGCCTGCCAGCAGCGCGGCGATGCCGAAGAACGCGAGGACCTGGCGCGTGCCCTCGATCAGATCGCTCACCACCTTGGCAAAGCCCGTGATGTGGAGGTGCAGGCCGTCGGCTTCGTGCTTCGATCGCAGCGCTTCCAAAGAGCGCCCCAGTTCGGCGTAGTCGGTGGCCTGGCCCGTCCGGGGATCGGTGGCCAGCAGCGGCACGACGATCATGCTGGACTTGAAGTCGGAGGCGACCAGTTGCCCGATGTGGCCGGAGCGTTCGAGGTTCGCGCGCACGCGTTGAACCGCGGAGGCAGACCCGTCGTAGTTCTCCGGGATCACGGGACCGCCGTCCAGACCGTCCTCGGTGACCGCGACCCAGCGGGTCGTTGCCGTCCAGAGCGACTTCAGACGCGGTCGGTCCACCGCGGGCAACAGGTACAGCTCGTCGCTGATGCGCTGCAGCGCCTGGAGGTAGGCGGGCTCGAAGATCGATGCGTGGTCGGTCTCGACCACCACCCGGACGGTGTTGCCGCCGCCCGAGAGTTCGCCTTGGTGGGCCAGGAAGTTGACGATGTAGGGATGACCGGTGGGCATCGTCTTCTCGAAGCTCGCATTGAGCTGCAACTGCGACGCCTGCCAGCCCAGCAGGAGCGTGACGACACTGCAGAGCAACAAGACCACGGGCCGATGGTTGAAGACCAGCCGTTCGATCCACGAGCCGGACGCCGCGTCGAAGGACGCCGTGTCGCCGCCCGGGAGCGTCACGGTGCCGGGCTGCTGACCGCCGCTCATGGCGCACCCCGCTTGGCGAGCAGGCGCCGCACGCCCTGCAGGTCGGCGACCACCGGCTGGCCGTCACGGGCCAGGGTCATCGCGACCAGCGGCGCCGTCGAGCGCAGGTCGAGCGGCACGAAGCCGGCAGCGGCGTCGCTGCTCTCGAAAAGACCGCCTTTCTGATCGCCCGCCAGCACACGGTCGCCGTCGCGCAGCAGCGTGGTGACGGTGGCATCGGTCGGCATCCGGACGCGCGTCCACTGGGCGCCCGTCGCATCCGACCGCAGCGCGTTGCCGCGCAGCCCCGCCAACAGGATGGCGCCGCTCGGCGCCACGTCCACCGCGAACCAGGTGCTCCGCAGGGGCGTCTGGATCGCGACGAAGCGCCTGCCGCCATCGTAGGACCGCAGGACCAGGCCCTGCTCGCCGGCCACCACGATGTGCTGCCCATGGCCGCCGATGGCGTTGAGATGCCGGCCTTCGGGGTTGTCGATGCGGTCGAGCGCACTGGTCCATGTGCGGCCGGCATCGTGGGTGACGAAGAACAGGCCATGGGCGCCGGCGACCATGACGGTGTTCGCATCGACGATGTGGAGGTCCAGGAACGGCTTGTCGGCGCCATCGTCCACCCACTGCTGTGCCGCGGCCAGCGCCTGCCGCGCGCGGCCGGCCTCTGCAGCCGGATGCCCTGCCAGCGCCTGGACCCGCGCCCGCGCCGCCGCGAGCGCCAGGGCCGACGCGCGCCCACCGTCCAGCTGGACCGCCCAGGTGGAGCCGCCATCCGAGGTGGCCAGGACCACGCCCGCGTGCCCGGTCGCCCAGCCATGCCGATCGTCCCGGAACCGCACCGCGGTCAACGTGACACTGACGGGCACCGGCACCTGTCGCCAGCCGCTGCCCTGGTCCTCGGAGACGAGCACGACACCGCGCTCCCCGACCGCCACGAGACGGGCACCGGCGCGCGCCACGCCCATCATCGCGGCCCGGTGCGCCTGCGCGGTCTGCAACGCGGGCCGCTTCAGCGGCGACACGTCGGCGCCGTCACCCGACGAGGCGGTACCCGGCACGACCCCGAGCAACAGCACGAGCCCGGCCGGCACAATCGATTGGAAGAACATGGACTTCACTTCGGTCGGTCAGCGCACGCTGGCACCCGCCAGCGCATCGGGAGAGAACAGGCTCTCGGGCAGGCTCGCCGGAAACATGCTCTGCTGGGATTTGTCGTTGGTGATGTTGTTGGCGATCCACTGCCCGGTCTGCAGGTCGTAATGACCGAACGCACCGGGCACCAGACCCGGCAGTTCACCCACGAGGTAGTTGAGCTGCCAGAACGTCTTCCACAGCTCTCCCTTCGCATCCCAGCCATCGGCCAGCACGGCCTGCCACGTGTCCTCGTCCAGGTAGAAGCGGCGCAGCGGCATGACATGACGGCGGCCCGGCGCGAGCCTCGCCTCGATGACCCACACACGGTGCAGCTCCCACCGGACGTGATCAGGATTGAGGAAGCGCTCCTGCAGGACCGAATCGTCCTTCGCAGGCAGGTAGAAGCGGTTGTTGTTGTACGGGATCAGCATCTCCTTCTTGCCGAGGATCTTCCATTCGTAGCGATCCATCGGCCCCGAGAACACCCCGATCTCGTCGAAGTTGCTGACACCCGAGGCCACGAACGAAGGGGTGTCGTAGGTGGCATTGGGGAGCTTGCGCACGCGCCGCTGACCCGTCAGGTACTGCCAGGACGGGCGGCCGTTGACCGGGTCGGTCGTGTCGCGCATCAGCAGGGCCTCGCCAGCCTTCTGCGGCGGGCCGTGGGTGACCAGCCGCGCCAGCTGCACTTCACGGCTCGATCCACTGCGACTTCCCTCGCGGTTGTAATAGGGCCACTGCAGCCACGCCTCCGAGTTGGAGACGAGCACACGTTTCGCGTCGGCCGTGACGACATACGTGTTGAACCAGAAGTGCAGCGCCTGCCCCTGCCATTTCAGCAAGTGGTTCCACATGGCCTCGGCGCCGCTGGCAGGGATCGGGAACGGCGTCCCGCCGTGGGCGCCCTCCACTGCATGGCCCTCCTGCAGCGCCCGGGCCTGTGTGGCGTTGCGCAGGGCGTTGTCGTAGACCCATTGCGGCGCCACGGCCGAACGCCGCGTCGGGAACACATCGATGCGGTAGTTCGGGTACTTCCGGAACATCGCCTGCTGGCCGTCGGTCAGCTTGTCCGCATGCTGCGACAGGTTCTGCGCGCTGACCGTGAAGAGCGGCTTGTCGCTCGCGAAGGGGTCGACGCGCCGCGCGCCCGGGGCGGGCACCGCCACGGCGGTGACCGTGCCGTTCCATGCCGGAATGGTGCCGGCCGCGTTGCCTGCCCGCTCCGCACCCAGCGGGGTGAGCGTCGTGCGCAGCGCGGCGGCCTGGTCCGCACTGACTGCCGCCCACGCAGCACCGGTGCAAAGCGCCATCACGGCGCCTTGGGCGAGCGCGTGAAGCGCGGGAATCCTGGGAGGTGTCATGGAAGTCTCCTGCTTGTCGTCACAGCGTGCGCTGCAGACTGAACGAGATGAAGTCGCGGTCCTTCAGCGACTGGTGAAAGGAATAGAAGCCGCTCGGGTCGAGCACCCCGCCGGCACGGCCCAGGTAACGCGTGTAGCCGAGGCCGCCCTTCCACGACTGCTGGTAGTCGAACGAGAGGCCGATGCTGAGGTCGCCGCCATGCGCCGATCCGCCGTTGAAGAGCGTCACCACGGAAGAACGGCCGTACGGGTTGTAGCCAAGACCCACCGGCACGGAGAGGTCGATGCCAGGCAGCGCTTGATAGAAGGTCGGGCTGACGAGCGCGCGGATCGCCAGCGCATCGCGTGTGGTGTTCGGGTCCAGCGCCGCCGCGTTCTTGGTGATGCTGGTGCGCCGATGCCAGGCGATCTCGGCGAGCAGCAGTCCCCCCTCCCACAGGGAGGTTCGGTCGAGGGTGTGGGACAACGACAGCTGCGCATGCACCGACTTGCCGACCGGATACAACGGGTGGCCGCTGTTGTCGGCCGAACCCGCGGGATCGGCGATCATGGCCCGCACCAGCGGCGCGTTGCGGCGCGTCGAGACCTCGCCCGCGACGTTGAGGGACTGGATCGATCTGGAGAAGCTCGCACCCCAGGCCACCACGCCCTCGTGGAATGCGAGGGCATAGCCCCGTCCGGGACGCAGATAGACCCGGAAATCCTTGTCGTGGTATCGCGTCGCGTACAAGCCGAAGTCGGTGTCGCTGGCCGCATGCCGCCAGCGGACCTGCACGCCCCCCTGCCCTGAGCGCTTCGGCTGCAGGTCGGGGTCCCGGCCCACCGGCCCGCCCAGGGCCGGCGGCAGCAGCAGCCGTTCACCGCCCTGGTCGAAGATGTCCGAACGGGAGAAGTAGCTGCCGGCTGCGGGGATGCGGTTGCGCTCCCAGTCGAACTGGACATAGGCGCCCATCGACAGGTCCGGCGTGAGCTGCGCCGAGCCCGACAGCTGATGGGTGGGTCGGATGACCTCCTTGAACTGCGAGCCGGGCACCGAGAGCAGCTTCGCGATGTCGACACTGGCCTGCCCTCCTGCGATGCCGTTAGCCCCAAAAAAGAGGCTCTCGCCCCACAGCAGCGCGTGACGGCCGAAGCGGGCGCTGAGCAGCGTGTCGCCCAGCGTGGCACTGCCGAACACGAACGCATCGAGGAGTTCTGCACGCGCCCCGTGAAGCTGCCGCGTCGCACCCGTGAACTGGTTGAACGGCACCGAGACGGCGTTCGGGACCGCACCGCCGGCGGAGCCGGAGTTGTCGTTCGACCGCTGGTAGACGGTGTCGTACCAGCCCGCCGCGCTGACCCGCATGCCCACGGACCCGCGCCAGACCACATCGAGCTCGCTGAAGAGGTCCAACCGGTTGGAGACGAGGCCCCGGTCGAAGTTGCGGTCGCCGTCGTCCAGGTTCGGGTTGTACGGGGCCAGCACTTCCTGGGAGGGTCCCTTCACGCGGAACGCGTTGCTGTACTTGAACGTGTGGTCCCATCGGAGCTTGACGTCTTCGAGGCCGGCGTCGATCTCCAGCGCCTGCGCGTGCGGCGCACAGACGCCCGCCCAGGCGAGGACGGCGAGGGGCACGGCCGTCCGGCGCCAGGGCGCTCGTGCCGTCGGCGTGTCACGGTCTGCGTGTGTCTTCATGGGATGTCTTTCCGGTGTGGATGCAGGGCAATGCCGTCGAGGTCTTCATCGCTCGACTACCAGGGCAGAGGGGGCTGCTCCCCGTTGGCGTGCTCTCCGTAATAGAGCGATGGCAGGCAGCGGGACAGGAAGGTGAACTCGTTGTAGCAATGGCGCAGCAAGCCCAGGCCGAGCGCATCGGGCACCTCCCGCAGCGGGTCGGCCTTCGACAAACCGAGGTAGAAGCGGCTTCGCAGCACACACCCGAACGGAGTGTCACGCGTGAGTTGCACCATCACCCCGTCGACGGGGTCGCCGTTGGCATCGAGCGCGGGGTGGTCGCCGAATCCCATGCGCGCGTAGACCACGCTGGAGACGTCCTCCCGGACCCCGGCGGTCTCGAGGACCTGCGGCGAGAACAGTTCCTTCGGGTCGCGGAACTTCAGGGTCGCCAGCGTGGGCGGGATGTCGCCCAGTGACTGCAGCGCGCGCACCGTGGCGCCCACGTAACGCTCGCCGCGCCGCCAGTGGTGGTCCCACCCTTGATGCTCCTTGTGGTCGACCGGATGCCACCAGCGGATGTGCTGCGAGGTCTCGAAGAACTTGAACCACCAGTCGAACATGCGGCCTTTGCAGCCGTGCATGTCCGTGCGGCTGGCCACCACCAGCGCACCGGACGGCAGTCGCGCGATGCCGGTTTCCAGCCGAAGCGGTTGCGGCGACAGCATGTCGTCGATGTGCGCAAGCGCGAGCGGGTCGTCGTCGATGACAGCGTTCATGGTGCCTTTCTCCAGCGTCGTCAATTTAGGAAACGTATTGCGTTTCGTAAATCTAGCTATACTGAAACCGGACCACACGAGGACTTACCCGAGGACCATGCCGAAGAGCAAAGCTGAAGAAACGCCGGTGCGGGGCCGTGGACGTCCCGCCCGGGACGAGGCGGAGGTGCGTCACACCCTGGTGGAAGCGGCCACGTGGGTGTTGCTCAACAAGGGGTTGTCAGCGGCCACGATCGAAGCGGTGGCGGCACACGCGGGCCTGGCCAAGAAGACGGTCTACCGCTTTGTCGCGAACAGGGAGGAACTGCTCGCCGCCGTGGTCCGGAGTTGGACCGACACCTACCTTGAAGTCGCGGACGTCGAGGTCAAGGGTTCGGGCGACGTGATGCAACGACTGGCCGACATTCTTCTGGCCATTTCCCATCGGGCGCTGTCGAAAGAAGCGGTCGGCATGTACCGCCTGCTCGTCTCCGACACTTCCGCGAGGGACGATCTTCTGCGTGCCTACAACGCCAACGGGGTCGAGCGGGGCCGCGCCATCGTCGCGGCATGGCTCCAGCGTCAGAAGGAAGAGGGATTGCTGCTCGTCGAAGACCCCGCGGAGACCAGCGATCTCCTGTTGTCGATGGTGATTGCCGAGCCGCTGCGGGAGGCAGCGCTCGGACTGATCCCGCCATCACCGCAGTGGGACGCCGGGCCGCGGATCCGGGCCAGTCTCAAGTTGCTCGCCCCGCTCGTTTGTGGCTGACCCGCCGCAAGCCGTCGACGCTCTCGCGCCTCGCGCGCTCAGTCTGCGCCCAGGATGGTCTCACCCTTCAGCGCGCCCACGTCGCGGATGTTGTCGCGGTGGCGCTTCCAGCCCCGGTAGGTGCGGCGCAGGTTCAGCACCGAGACGACGTAGTACACCACCTTGAACATGAACAGCGACCGGCGGTACGGCCGGCCGTGGCTGAGGTCGGCGGCCAGCAGCGACAGCAGCCCGCGCTTGACGTTGAAGATGTTCTTCGGGTGCATGAACATGTCCCGTATCGTCGGGTTGGTCACGCGGTAGATGAACCACGAGTAGTCGCGCGGCCCGGAGCGCATCTGCGCCTCGAAGCGGCGCCGCGCGGCCGGGTAGGCGGCGGGCCGGTCGAGCGCGGTGGCCACCAGCTCGGCGCCGTTGAAGGCGCTGCGCATCGCCAGGTAGACGCCGGACGAGAACATCGGGTCTATGAAGGTGAACGCGTCGCCGAGCAGCACATGGCGCTCGCCGGTGGCCGCGGTGCTCGAATAGGCGAAGTTGCCGGTGGCGTGCACGCGGTCGTCGACGAGGGTCGCGCCGCGCAGCCGGTCGTGCAGCTCGGGACACATCGCGATCGTCTCGAAGAAGTACTCCTTCAGCGGCTTGTCGCGCGCCTTCAGGTAGTAGGCCCAGCAGACCGCGCCGACGCTGGTGGTGCCGTCGGCCAGCGGGATGAACCAGAACCAGCCATGCTCGAACCAGCAGATGCTGATGTTGCCCTCGCGGCGGCCTTCGAGCCGGCGCGCATCGCGGAAGTGGCCGAACAGCGCGGTGCTGTTGTGGTCGGGGTTCTTCTGCTTGGTGCGGAACTTGTTGGCCAGCAAGGTCTGGCGGCCGCTGGCATCGACGACGAAACGCGCGCGCCAGGTCCGCCGCGTGCCGTCGTCGAGCACGGCCTGCACGGTCGCGCCGTCGGCGTCGAAGTCGACCTGGCGCACCGCCGCGCCTTCCAGCGCCAGCGCGCCCTGCTCGGCCGCGTTGCGGAACAGCAGCTCGTCGAGCTCGGAGCGCCGCACCTGCCAGGCGTCGCCCTTGTTCGGGTCCCAGCCTTCCTGGAACTCGACGTAGGTGCGCGCGCTGCTGTCGGGCGGCACGAACTCGATGCCGTACTTGGGCATGCCGATGCGGTCCACCGCTTCCTTCACGCCCAGGGCCTCGAACAATTCCTTGTTGCCCGGCAGCAGGGACTCGCCGATGTGGAACCGCGGGTGGTGGTCCTTCTCGAGCAGGACCACCTGGCGGCCCTGTCGGGCCAGCAAGGTGGCCGCGGTCGAGCCCGCGGGCCCGCCGCCGATGACCAGAACGTCGCACTGACTGACGTTGTCCATGGGAAAGCCTGTCGCTTCGCTGTTGTGGGTGCGCCGGCATTTTGCCCGTCCGCGCGGGGCCCGCGACCGTAGACTCGCGGCCCGAAGGAGTCGAACGCGATGGGACGCTGGATCAGGCAGGGAATGGGCTATGGCGCCGCGGTGCTGGCAGCGGTGCTGATGATCGGGTGGGTGCTGCAGCACGGCGCGCCCGCGGCCGCAAGCGGCGCCCTGCAGGCCGCCGCACCGCCGACGGAAGGCGCCTTCGAGGCCCTGCGGGTCCACCTGTCGCAGCCGCTGAGCCGGCTGTTCGTGCAGTTGCTGGTGGTCATCGCCGCCGCCCGCCTGGTCGGGAGCATGTTCATGCGCCACGGCCTTCCCGCCGTCGTGGGCGAGATGACGGCGGGCATCCTGCTCGGGCCCTCGCTGCTCGGCCACCTGTGGCCGGCCGGCTTCGCTTTTGTCTTCCCGCAGGAGTCGCTCGGCGCGCTGCGGCTGTTCAGCCAGATCGGCATCTGCCTGTTCATGTTCACGGTGGGCATGGAGCTGCAGTCCGGGCACCTGCGCCACAAGGTGGGGACGGCGGTGGCGGTCAGCCACGCCAGCATCGTCGTGCCGTTCCTGCTCGGCGTGTCGCTGGCCACGGTGCTGTTCGAGTCGCTGGCCGGGCCGGCGGCGAGCTTCCGCGCGTTCGCGCTGTTCATGGGCATCTCGCTCAGCATCACGGCGTTCCCGGTGCTCGCGCGCATCCTGCAGGAGCGCGGCATGACGCACACGCCGCTCGGCGCGACGGCGATCGCCTGCGCCGCGGTGGACGACATCACCGCCTGGAGCATCATGGCCTTCGTGGTGGCGCTGTCGCGCTCGGCGAGCCTGTCGGGCGCGGTGCTCTCGCTGGGGCTGGCCGTGGCCTTCGTCGCGGTGATGGTGCTCGGCGTGCGGCGGGTGCTGCCGCGCTGGCTCGACACCGGCGCCGCCGAGCCCTCCAGCGGCACGCTCGCGGCGGTGGCCTGCGTGATGCTGGCGGCCAGCCTGTGCACCGAGCTGATCGGCATCCACGCGCTGTTCGGCGCCTTCCTGGCCGGCGCCGTGATGCCCGACCGGCACGGCTTCCGCGAGCGCATCCGGGTGCGCATCGAGAAGTTCAGCAGCGTGTTGCTGCTGCCGTTGTTCTTCGCCTTCACCGGCCTGCGCACCGAGCTCGGGCTGCTGTCCGGCGCGGCGGACTGGGCGCTGTGCGGCCTGGTCATCGTGCTGGCCAGCGTCGGCAAGCTCGGCGCCAGCGCGGTGGCGGCGCGCTGGACCGGCATGGCCTGGCGCGAAGCGCTGCAGTTGGGAGCGCTGATGAACACCCGCGGCCTGATGGAGCTGATCGCGCTGAACATCGGCTACGACCTCGGCATCCTGTCGCCGCGGATCTTCACGATGCTGGTGATCATGGCGCTGGTCACCACCTTCATGACCGGCCCGCTGCTGAACCTGCTGCAGGCCGCCGACACGCGCCGCGCCGCCCGGGGCTGACCCCCACCGGCGCGGCCGGGCTCAGCCGCGCAGCGCCTTCGCGTGGTGGGCGAAGTGCTCGCCCAGGAACGTCGCGATGAAGTAGTAGCTGTGGTCGTGGCCGGGCTGCAGGCGCAGCGTCAGCGGATGGCCCACGGCGTCGCAGGCGGCCTGCAGCAGTTCGGGGCGCAACTGGCCGGCCAGGAACTCGTCGGCCTCGCCCTGGTCGACCAGCAGCGGCAGGCGCTCCTGCGCGGTCTTCACCAGTTCGACGGCGTCCCACTCCTTCCACGCGGCCGGGTCGTCGCCCAGGTAGGCGGCGAAGGCCTTCTGGCCCCAAGGCACCTGCGTGGGCGCCACGATGGGCGAGAACGCCGACACGCTGCGGTAGCGCCCCGGGCGGCGCAGCGCCGTGACCAGCGCGCCATGGCCGCCCATCGAGTGGCCGAAGATGCCGCGCGCATCCGAGGCCGGGAAGTGCTGCTCGACCAGCGCCGGCAGTTCGTCGGCCACGTAGTCCTGCATGCGGAAGTGCGGCGCCCACGGCGCCTGCGTCGCGTTCAGGTAGAAGCCGGCGCCCTGGCCCAGGTCGTAGGCGGCGTCGTTGGCCACTGCCTCGCCGCGCGGGCTGGTGTCCGGGGCCACGACGATCAGGCCGTGGCGGGCCGCGTGTTCCTGCGCGCCGGCCTTGGTGATGAAGTTCTGCTCGGTGCAGGTCAGGCCCGAGAGCCAGTACACCACCGGGCACTTCTCGCCGCGCAGCGCGGCTTCGGGCAGGTAGATGCCGAACTTCATCTCGCAACCGAGCGTGGAGGACGTGTGCTTCCAGACCTCTTGCCGGCCGCCGAAGCTGGCGTGTTGTTCGACGCGTTCCATCAGAAGTGCACCACGCTGCGGATGGACTTGCCTTCGTGCATCAGGTCGAAGGCCTCGTTGATGTCGGTCAGCGGCATCGTGTGGGTGACGAACGGCTCGAGCTGGATGGTGCCGTTCATCGCGTCCTCCACCATGCCCGGCAGCTCGGTGCGGCCCTTCACGCCCCCGAACGCGGTGCCGATCCAGCGCCGGCCGGTGACCAGCTGGAACGGCCGCGTCGAGATCTCCTGGCCCGCGCCGGCCACGCCGATCACCACCGACTGGCCCCAGCCGCGGTGCGCGCACTCCAGCGCCGCGCGCATCACGTTGACGTTGCCGATGCACTCGAACGAATGGTCGACGCCCCAGCCCGTCATCTCGACGATGACCTGCTGGATGGGCTTGTCGTGGTCCTTCGGGTTGACGCAGTCGGTCGCGCCGAACACCTTGGCGAGGCCGAACTTGTCGGGGTTCATGTCGACCGCGATGATGCGGCCGGCCTTGGCCATCTTCGCGCCCTGCACCACCGCCAGGCCGATGCCGCCGAGGCCGAACACGGCCACGGTGTCGCCTTCCTGCACCTTGGCGGTGTTCTTCACCGCGCCCAGGCCGGTGGTCACGCCGCAGCCCAGCAGGCACACCTGCTCGGGGTTGGCGTCAGGGTTGACCTTGGCCAGCGAGACCTCGGCCACCACGGTGTACTCGCTGAAGGTCGAGCAGCCCATGTAGTGGTAGACCGGCTGGCCGTTGTACGAGAAGCGCGTGGTGCCGTCGGGCATCAGGCCCTTGCCCTGCGTGGCGCGCACCGACACGCACAGGTTGGTCTTGCCGCTCTTGCAGAACAGGCACTCGCGGCACTCGGCCGTGTACAGCGGGATCACGTGGTCGCCCGGCTTCACGCTGGTGACGCCTTCGCCCACCTCGACGACGATGCCCGCGCCTTCATGGCCCAGCACCGCCGGGAACAGGCCCTCGGGGTCGTCGCCCGACAGCGTGAACGCGTCGGTGTGGCACACGCCGGTGTGGGTGATCCTGACCAGCACTTCACCCTTGCGCGGCGGCTCGACGTCGATCTCGACGATCTTCAGCGGCTCTCCGGCGGCGAACGCGACGGCGGCTCTCGATTTCATGGCAACTCTCCTGGGCATGGGCGCACGGTGGCGCACCGGTTCATTTCAAGTAGGTCCGCACCAGCGCGGTCATTTCCTGCACGCGCTGCGCGTGGCGGGGGTCGTCCGAACCCGCGCCGAAGGTCTCGTGGAGATGCGCCTCGAGCACCTCCGACATCAGGCCGTTGATCGCCCCGCGGATCGCGGCCAGCTGGTGCAGCACCACGCCACAGTCGGCGCCGGCGTCGAGGGCGCGCTCCAGCGCGTCGGTCTGGCCGCGGATGCGGCGCACCCGCACCAGGGCCTTCTTCTTCGCAGCGGGGGTGTGGGGCATGGGCGGGCGGCTGCGATGCGGGCGATGGGCGGCGGAGTATATACCCCCCGGGGGTATACGACCCATCGGGATCACGGCTTGCCCCGCTCCGAGGATGCTGGCGGCCAGAGCCGCCGAAGGGGCCGCCATGGCGTCAGGATCACTGCTCCACGAAGATGCCGCCACGGCAGTGCGCGGCCCGGACCGGCCCGCGTCTGAAGACCCGCCGGACCCGCACACCGACGACGTCGAACGGCTGTTCGAAGCCTCGCTCGACCTGATGATCGCGCTCGACACCGAAGGCCGCGTCGTCACCGTGAACCCGACCTTCGGCGAATTGACCGGCATGCCGCCGAGCAGTGCGGTCGGCAAGCGCTTCTCACTCTATTCGCACCCGGACGATGTCGAAAAGGCCACCAACGCGATGTGCCGCGTGCTGGCCGGCGAGCGGTTGCTGGACTTCGAGAGCCGCCTGCTCAGCGCCACCGGCGAACACCGCACGATCTCCTGGCGTGCCGTCGCGTCGCAGCAGGCGCCGCGCGTCTATGCGGTGGGCCGCGACGTCACCGAGCGACACCTGCAGGAGCAGCGCATGCTGCGCTCGCAACGCCTGGAGGCGATCGGCCAGCTCACCGGCGGCATCGCGCACGACTTCAACAACATCCTGTCGGCCATCCTGTCGTACCTGGAGGTGGCCCGGCGCAGCCTCGCCGCGCCCGACCGCCTGGAACACGCGCTGGACGGCGCGGTGTCGGCCGGCCGCCGGGGCGCCGCGCTGGTGGCCCAGCTGCTGACCTTCGCTCGCCGGCGTCCGATGACGCTGGGGCCGGTGGACGTCAACGCCATGCTGCTGGGCATGGAAGACCTGCTGCGGCGCACGCTGGGCGGCAGCGCCGACATCCGCTTCGACCTGACACCGGCGCTGCCTCCCGCGCTGAGCGACGCCACGCAGCTGGAACTGTCGGTGCTGAACCTGTGCATCAACGCCCGCGACGCGCTGCAGGCCGGCGGCTGCATCCGGCTGCACACCTACCTGCACCACGTCACCGACGCCCCGACCTCCCGGGTCGACCCCCTGCCCGCCGGCTCCTACGTGGCACTCTCCGTCGTCGACAACGGCATCGGCATGGACAGCGACACCGCCGCGCGCGCCATCGAGCCGTTCTTCACCACCAAAGGCCCCGGCGAAGGCACCGGCCTGGGCCTGTCGCAGGTGTTCGGCATCGCCAAGCAGTGCGGCGGCACGATCGCGATCCTCAGCAAACCGCAGGTCGGCACGCGCGTCACGGTGTTCCTGCCGGTGGCCCATGCGCCGGCCGCCGCGCCGGCCGAGAGCGCCCCCGCGGCCCCCCAGGCCGCGAGCGGCCACGTGGTCCTGCTGGTCGACGACAACCCGTCCATCCTCGATTCCTGCCGCGAGCTGCTGGAGGTGCTCGGCTGGAGCACGCGCACCGCCTCCAGCGGCGCCGCGGCGCTGGAGGAGCTGCGCGGTCCGCACCGCATCGACGTCGTGCTGACCGACCTGGCCATGCCCGACATGAGCGGCCTCGAGCTGGCGCAGCGCTGCCACGCCGAGATCCCCGGGCTGAAGGTCGTGCTGATGACGGGCTACGAGAACGCCCCGCAGCCCGACACCGCGCCCTTGCAGATCCTGCACAAGCCGTTCGGGCCCGAAGCGCTGGTCGGCGCCCTGGTCGAAGCGCTCGAGGGCACCGACAGGCGGTGAGATACTGGCGCGCCGGCCCGGCGGCCGGGTCGGCGCTTCAGCCGCAGCCCATGGAATTCGACGACGCGCTTTCCTCGACCCCGTCGCACCGGCATTTCGCGACCCCCCTCTCGGCAGTTTTTGCCGCCCCCGAGGGTCCGCTCGGCCCGGTGCAGACGTGGCCCCGCACGTTGCGCGCGGCCGCCTCGATGATCGCCGACTCGCAGGTGCCGATGTGGCTGGCCTGGGGCGATGCCTTGACGATGGTCTACAACGAGGCCTATGTCCCGTTGCTCGGCCAGAAGCACCCGGCGGCGCTCGGGGCGCCGCTTGCGCAGGTCTGGGCCGAGGTCTGGCCGGATGTCGCCGCCCTGGTGCAGGCCGCGCTGGAGGGCCGCGCCGTGCACCGCGAGGACATGCCGCTGCAGGTGCTGCGCGACGGCCAGCTGCGGCCGGCCTGGTTCACGTTCTTCTACTCGCCGCTGCGCGACGACGAGGGTGTGGTGCGCGGCTTCACCTGCGTGGTGTGGGAGACCACCGACAAGGTGCAGTCGCAGCAACAACTGGCCGACAGCGAGGCCGCGCTGCGCGACCGCGACCGGCTGTTCCAGACGCTCTTCGAGACCATCGACGAAGGCTTCTGCATCATCGAGTTCCTCGACGGCCCGCACGGGCCGATGAGCGACTACGTGCACGTGGCGGCCAACCCGGCCTACCTGGCCAACGCCGGCATCCCCGACGTGGTCGGCCAGCGGGTGCGCGACATGGTGCCCGACGAAGCCGACGGCTGGGTCGAGATCTACCGCGAGGTGCTGCTCACCGGCAAGCCGGTGCGCTTCCAGCGCGAGCTGGTGCGCACCGGGCGCTACCTGGAGCTGGCCGCCTTCCGCGTCGAGCCGCCGCAGCGCCGCCAGGTCGCGGTGCTGTTCCAGGACGTCACCGCGCGCCACCGCGCCGAACGGGCGCTGCGCGAGCTGACCGAGACGCTGGAGCAGCGCGTCGCGCGCGAGGTCACCGACCGCATCAAGGCCGAGGAGGCGCTGCGCCAGTCGCAGAAGATGGAGGCGGTGGGCCAGCTCACCGGCGGCATCGCGCACGACTTCAACAACATGCTCGCGGTGGTGCTGAACTCGCTGGAGCTGCTGGCCCGCAAGTTCCTCGCCGACGACCCGCGCGCGACCCGTTACGTCGACGCCGCGCGCAACGGCGCCAAGCGCGCCGCGCAGCTCACGCAACGCCTGCTCGCCTTCTCGCGCCAGCAGCCGCTGCGGCCGCAGACGGTCGACCCGAACAAGCTGGTGGCCGGCATCTCCGACCTGCTGCGCCACTCGCTGGGCAGCGCGTTGCGGCTGGAGACCGTGCTCGCCGGCGGCCTGTGGCGCACGCACGTCGACCCGGTGCAGCTCGAGAACGCGCTGCTGAACCTGGCGGTCAACGCCCGCGACGCGATGCCCGACGGCGGCCACCTGACCATCGAGACCGCCAACGCGCACCTGGACGACCGCTACGTCACCGAGCACCTGGGCCTGCTGCCCGGCCAGTACGTGATGGTGGCGGTGACCGACACCGGCACCGGCATGCCGCCGGAGGTGGTCGCGAAGGCGTTCGACCCGTTCTTCACGACCAAGGAAGTCGGCCGCGGCACCGGTCTCGGCCTCAGCCAGGTCTACGGCTTCGTCAAGCAGTCGGGCGGCCATGTGCGCATCTACTCCGAGCCCGGCCAGGGCACCACGGTGAAGCTCTACCTGCCGCGCCTGCAGGGCAGCGCACCGGACGCGCACGAGGCCGACGAGGCCGAGGCATTGCCGGGCGGCGACCGCGGCGAGGTCATCCTGGTGGTCGAGGACGAACCCGACGTGCGCCAACTGGCCGAGGACTCGCTCACCGAGCTGGGCTACCGCGTGCTCACCGCCGAAGGCGCCGAGGCGGCCCTGGCGCTGTTGGACACCCATCCGGACATCGCGCTGGTGTTCACCGACGTGGTGATGCCCGGCACCAACGGCCGCAAGCTGGCCGACGAGGCGCTGCGCCGGCGCCCGGGCCTGAAGGTGCTGTTCACCACCGGCTACACGCGCAATGCCATCGTGCACGGCGGCCTGCTCGACCCCGGCGTGCACCTGATCGGCAAACCCTACTCGCTCGACGAGCTGGCCACGGTGGTGCGCAAGGTGCTCGACGGCGCGGGCTGAGGCTGCCCCAGCCGCTGGCCCGGCAGCGCCAGGTCCAGCAGTTGTTCGGCGGCCCGGCGCGCGGCCTGCGCCGCACCGGGCGGGCCGTCCATCTGCGCCGAGACCAGCACGCCGTCGTACAGCAGCACCAGTTGGTGCGCCAGCGCGGCCGGCTCGGCCGCACCGGCCGCGGCGGCCTCCTCGGTGAAGACGCCGCGCACCCAGCCGCGCGACACGTCGCAGACCTCCTTCACGGCGGTGCCGGGCCGCACCTCGGCGCTGGCGCGCACGAACGGGCAGCCGCGGAAGCTGCTTTCGTCGCAGCGCGCGGCGAGCGTGTCGAACACCGCCAGCAGCCGTTCGCGCGGCCCCGGCGCCTCGGCCATGCGCGCCTCCACGCGGGCGCGCCAGGCGGCGTGGCGGCCGAGCAGGTAGGCGCGGATCAGCTCGTCCTTGCTGCCGAAGCAGTCGTACAGCGACGCCTTGGCGACCCCGGCCTGTTCGATCACCCGATCGATGCCCACGGTGTGGATGCCGCCCTCGTAGAACAACGCATCGGCCGCCGCCAGCAACCGTTCGCGGGCGGAGCGGCGTTCGGGGGCGGGAGCGGCGGAAGGCGACACGGCGGCGGGCGATCGGCGGGGCATGGATTGACAGTACCAGACAGGTCTGTACACTGCAAGCGACCAGACAGATCTGTCTGTCTCGTTCCACCGGAGCTGTCCATGTCCTGCCCCACCGTCGCTGCGGCTGTCCCGCAGGCCGCAGCGCGCCGAACGCTGTCCCCCACCGCCGCGTTCGGCCTGCAGACGTCGATCACGGTGTCGTTCCTGGCCGGCTCCAGCGCCCCGACCCCGCTCTACACCACCTACCAGGCCATGTGGGGCTTCTCCTCGGTGATGGTGACGGTGGTCTTCGGCGCCTACGCGATCGCGGTGCTGGCGGCGCTGCTGGTGGCCGGCCGCCTGTCGGACCATGTCGGCCGGCGCCCAGTGCTGATCGTCGCAACGCTGGTGCAGGCCGCCACGATGGCGCTGTTCGCCTGTGCCGACGGGCTCGACACGCTGCTGTGGGCACGGGTGCTGCAGGGCCTGTCGGGAGGGGCCGCGATGGCCGCGGTGGGCGCCGGGTTGCTCGACCTGCACAAGACCCACGGCGCGGTCGCCAACTCGGTGGCGCCGCCGCTGGGCACCGCCAGCGGGGCCGTGGTCGCCGGGCTGATGGTGCAGTACCTGCCGGCACCCACCCACCTGGTCTACGCGGTGCTGGGGGTGCTGATCCTGCTGCAGGGCCTGGCGGTGCGCTACATGGCCGAGACCGCCACGCCGCGGCCCGGCGCCTGGGCTTCGCTGAAGCCGCAGCTGCGCCTGCCGGCCCACGTGCGCGGCCCGCTGCTGCGCGCCGTGCCGGCGCTGGTGGCCACCTGGTCGCTGGCCGGCTTCTACGGCGCCCTCAGCCCGTCGCTGGTGCGCGGCGTGCTGGGCACCGCGGCGCCGCTGCTGGCCGGGCTGACGCTGTTCGTGCTGGCCATCAGCGGCGGGTCGGCGGTGCTGCTGCTGCGCAACCTCGCACCGCGCACGATGACCACGGTGGGGGCACTCGCGCTGCTGCTCGGGCTGTCGCTGACGCTGGTGGCGCTGTCGCAGCGCTCGATGGCCTTGCTGCTCTGCGGCGCGTCGATCGCCGGCGTGGGCTTCGGGGCCGGTTTCCAGGGCGCAGTGCGCAGCGTCGTCGTGCTGGCCGAACCGCACGAACGCGCCGGGGTGCTGTCGCTGGTGTTCGTCGTCGCCTACCTGGCGATGGGCCTGCCGGCGGTCGGCGCCGGCTACGTGCTCACCCGCACCGGCGACGTGCTCACCACCGCCGGCGACTTCAGCGCGCTGGTGATGCTGCTGGCCGCGCTGGCGCTGGCCGGGGCGTGGTGGAAGCAGCCTCGCTGACCGCGCATCAGACGCGGAACACCGACACCGTCTCCATCAGGCTGCCGGCCTGCTGCCGCAAGCTGTCCGCCGCCGCGCTGGTCTGCTCCACCAGCGCCGCGTTCTGCTGCGTGCCGTGGTCGATCTGCGTCACGGCCTGGCCGATCTGGCGCACGCCGTCGCGCTGCGACTGCGTGACATCGCGGATCTGCGACACCAGCGTCGACACCTGCTCGATCGACTGCACGATCAACGCCATGGTCGCACCGGCTTCCTGCGCCAGCGTGCTGCCGCGTTCGACCCGCTCGACGCTGGAGACGATCAGCGAGCGGATCTCCCGCGCCGAGTCGCCGGAGCGTTGCGCCAACGCACGCACCTCGTCGGCCACCACCGCGAAGCCGCGGCCCTGCTCGCCGGCGCGTGCCGCCTCCACCGAGGCGTTGAGCGCCAGGATGTTGGTCTGGAACGCGATGCCGTCGATCACGCCGATGATCTCCGAGATGCGCTGGCTCGATTCGCTGATGCGCTGCATCGTGTCGACCACCTCCGAGACCACCTCGTGGCCCCGCGAGGCCACCCCGTTGGCCTCACGCGCCACCTCGCTGGCCTGCGCTGCCGAGGTGGCGCTGGCGGCGCTGCCGGCGCCGAGCTGGTCCATCGACGCGGCCGTCTGCTGGATCGCGGCGGCCTGTTGCTCGGTGCGGTTGGCCAGGTCGGAGCTGCCCAGCGCGATCTCGCCGCTGGCATTGGCCACCGTCTGGGCGCTTTGATGCACCTGCTGCACCAGGTGGCGCAGCTGCGCCTGCATCGCCGCCAGCGCCTGCAGCAGCTGCGCGGTCTCGTCGTTGCCCTCCGCCGCGATCGGGTGCGTCAGGTCGCCGGTGGCCACGTCGCGGGCCACCGCGATCGCCTTCTCGAGCGGCTTGACGATCGCGCGGCACAGCGCGAGCGCGATGCCGATGCCCAGCAGCGCCGCGCCCATCATCAGGCCAAAGCCCCAGTAGCCGGCCTTGCGGCCCTCGGCGAAGGCACGGCCCGCCGTGCTGGCGCTGTCGCTGGCGATGTCCTTCTGCAATTCGTCGAGCAGCTTCGCCGGCTCGCGGTCGATGCCCCGCACGGCCGCGTCGCCGATCGACGGCTCGAGGCCGGTGGCCTTGAACTTGTCGAAGCCCTCGCGGTAACCGCGCGCCATCTGGTGGTGGGCGGCGATGAAACGGTCGAGCTTGGCGGTGACGGCCTCGCCCAGCGGGCGCTGTCGGAGCTGCTGCGCGAGGCGCTCGACCTGCTTCTCCTCGCGCTCGAACGCCTGCCAGTGTTTGTCCAGCAACGCGCCGTCCATGCCGCGCAGCAGCGTGTTCTTCCATTCCTGCACCTGGGTCTTGAAGTGGCCCTGCATCGCGGCGACGCTGCGTTCATCGGCCACCCGCTCCATCACGTCGGCACGCAGGGTGACCAACGAACCGCGCATGATGGCCATGCCGCCGAGGCCGGCCGACAACATCAAGAACAACGTCAGCGCAAACGCCAACGGCACCTTCTGGTTGAGCTTCACGGGAATCCTGAGAGATGAGGGTTGTCCCGGGCATCGGCCCGAACGGCGCCCACATTGAGCTCTCTTTCCCGACATCCGCTGCGCAGCGTGCCGATGTGCGGCAGGATGCGCACCGGTCCTGCCCTGTCATGTTCCTGTCACACGCGCGTCATCATTGCCCGCCAGGGTGCCGCGCTGCACCGGCGGACGCTCAGCCGCCGCCGACGCCGCGGTTCACCTTGCCGGTGCCGCTGCAGACCGGGCAGGCGGCATCGCCACTGCGGCCGGAACCACCGCAGCGCGGGCACACGTCTTCCCCGGTGCCGGGCGTGCCAGGAGGCGCGTCGTCGCCGGGACTGGACGGCGCGGGCGGCTGAGTCGAAGGTGGGTTCGTCATCATCGTCGGCTCCGCCTCGTCAGTTCAGGTAACGCTCGACCGTCCCGGCGTCGCGGGTCCGGGCGCTGTCCGGATCGTCGCCGAACTCGCGCTTGGCGCGGCGCTGGCGCAGCAGATCCCAGCACTGGTCCAGCTCCGTCTCGATCGCACGGATGCGCTCGGTGTGCTGGTCCGGGCGCTCCACCTGCGCCCGCAGGCGCTGCTCCTCGTCCACCAACTCGCTGATGTGCTGCACGATGCTGCGGTCGTTCATGGCAAATCTCCTGTGGCCGGCACGGCCGGGCTTCGACCGGCAAGCCGCGCACCTGCACCGACCGGACCGGGCCGCACGGGTACAGCCCTTGCCCCAGTCTGGGGCACCAGCCGCTGCGCGGCCGGCGCCCAGGAGGCCGCATGCATTTCAGCGAACCCCTCACCGACCTGCGATGCCGTCTGTACACCGACGACGGGCAAGGCATCGTGGTCGACTTCAATGCGCGCGCTTCGGTGTGGCGGCTCAAGGCCGGGCACGGCCTGTCGCAGGCCATCGTCGGCAGCCTCGTGCGCTACCTCCATGACCAGTTCTACCGCGGCGACCGCGCTCGCCTCGAGTCCTGGCTGCAGGTCGTCGAGCGCAGCGGCGACGAGCGGCCGCTCCTGCTGGTGCTGACCGCGCCGGAGCGGCCCCCGAAGCAGCGCCGGCCGGTCACCGGCGCGAATGACCTTGCCGAAACGGGGCCAGTTCCCCTTCGACGTCCACCGCCGTACGATCCTGCCCCCACTTGATGCGAAACGGCCCCAGGGCCAGGCAAGGAGGTCTCCATGCAGATTCGTCCGATTGCTTTCGTCGCGGTGATGAGCGGCCTGGCCGCCGGCGCACACGCCGCCGTCATCGACTGGAACACCTGGTCCAGCAGTTCCGCGGGCTCGACCGCGGGCGGGGTCGGGGTCACGTACACCAGCAGCGACGCGCACAACCTCGTGTCCGGCTATCCCACCTACACGCCCACCGGCACCTGGGCCGATGGCAGCGTGGTCGACAACGCACCGGTGGCCGCCAACGGCATCGTGCAGATCTACGGCGGCACCGGCAACGTCAACACCCTGACGTTCTCGACCGCGGTCGTCAACCCGGTGTTGGCGATCTGGAGCCTCGGGCAAGGCGGCACGCCGGCCAGCTTCGTGTTCCAGGGCGCGACGCCGGTGTTCGTTTCCGGCGGCACCAGCGCGGAGTACGGCGGCGCTCCGATCACGGTGTTGGGCAACACCGTGTCGGGCAACGAGGGCAACGGCACGGTGCAGTTCCTCGGCACCTTCAACAGCCTGTCGTGGACCAACCCGCAGTACGAGAACTGGTACGGCTTCAACGTCGGCATCGCCAACGCAGTGCCCGAGCCGGAGGTCTACGCCCTGCTGATCGCGGGCCTGGGGCTGGCCGGCTGGCTGCGCCGGCGCCGCTGACGACCACGGCGGGGGCCGGCCCCGCCGATGCGACGTCGCGCGAGGCACGCCATGCTTCATCCGTCATCCCGGGCCGCGCCCACTGCCGTGCGGAATGTGGGCAGGCAGGCGCTTGCCCGTCGGCGATGAGGTCCCTGTTCATCGGCATTCCAGCCCATGCAACGGGAAACGGCTGTCCGGAAAGTTCGCGGCGTGACAGGCATCGGCCTGCCGGCCGGGTGTGTTCTTGTGGTGTTGCACGACCCCGCCGGGAATTCGCCCCGGCAGGCGACCTACTTCTTTGTTGGTCACAAAGAAG
>Ga0233424_10001119_pt1 | contig 25979 bp, 33 predicted proteins | sample Watercolumn_Towu_FD_181011 | JGI IMG/M metagenome (GOLD analysis project Ga0233424, IMG submission 181011) | Freshwater microbial communities from Lake Towuti, South Sulawesi, Indonesia - Watercolumn_Towuti2014_125_MG | ecosystem: Environmental > Aquatic > Freshwater > Lake | place: Indonesia... | reverse complement strand
AGGAGGTCGAGCCGTGGTGACGCTCCGTGTGCCGCGTCCGGCGTCGGCGGCCGGTCCGCATGTCGCCGATTCCGTCCAGACGCTCGCGGTGCTCCTGCAGGCCGGGGCGATCCCCCTCGTCGCCTGGCGGCATCTCGCGGGCACAGGAGACCCGTCCGCGACGGCGGTGCTGGAACGAACGGATGAGGGGGTGCCCCTGGTCGCGGCGATCGAGGCGCAGGGTGGCATGTGGACGGAGCTGGCGGCGGCGTGGGAGGTCGCCACGACGGTGGGAGCGCCGCTGGCCGACGTGCTCCGCACCATCGCCGAGGCGCTGCGCGATGCCGCGTCGGCGGCGGACGACGTCCGGGTGGCCCTGGCCGAGCCGGCGGGCACGGCGCGACTGCTGCTCTGGATGCCGCTGGCCGGCCTGCTGCTCGGCGTGGCGCTGGGCTTCGACACCCTGGGCGCGATCATCGGTAACCCCCTCGGGGGTGCGTGCGTCGTCGCCGGCCTCCTGCTGGTCGTGATCGCCCGACTGTGGACGAGACGACTACTGCGCCGTGCGCGTCCCGAGTCGGGGACGCCGGGCATGACGGCGGAGCTCGTCGCGGTCGCGCTCACGGGTGGTGCACCGATCGACCGCGCCGTCGCGCTCGTCACCGAGACCGGAGTCGTCGATCCCGCCGAGCGCGACCGCGTCGGCCAGGTGCTCGAGCTCTCCCGTGCAGCCGGCGTCCCCGCCGTGGAGCTGCTGCGCGCGGCGGCGGCACAGGACCGGCATCGTGCGAGGGTCCAGGGGCGTCTTCGCGCCGCGCGCCTCTCCACGCGGCTGCTGCTTCCGCTCGGCGTCTGCACGCTGCCTGCGTTCCTCCTGCTCGGTGTGGCGCCCCTCCTGCTCAGTGTGCTCGCCTCCACGCCCCTGCCGACTTGACCCTTCCGTGATCACCCAAAGAAAAGAGGTATGAAGATGAACGACACCCTGCCCACCCTGGACCGGCGCCGCGCCCGGGCTCTCTTCGGAGACGACACCGGCGCAGCGACCGCCGAGTACGCCATCACCACCATCGTCCGACGCTTGCGAGTTACTTGGGGCCGGGAAGCTCGGCATCGGACGGGGACCCGAGTCGCCGTTTCCACCACCTGAACCGCCGTCGCGGCCCTCATCGCCCCACAGCCGAGGGTCCAGCACGCCCGACACGGACAGCCCCTCGGGGTGCGCCACACGATGCGCGTCGGCCTTGATGCCGCCGGTCATCTGAACTCGGACCCGGAGGATCTCGTACACCTGGCGGCGCTGATCCTCGGTGAGCCGGTCTAGGTTGCCGCGTGCGCGCTCGGCGAGCGCCGCGAGGTCCCGGAGCGCCTCACCCTTCGCCTGTGCCGATGACGCCAGCGCCCGGTAGCCCTCCCGCCGCTCTCTGAGGCCCTCCAGGTCACGTTCGACCTGTGCGAGCGCCTCGCGGATCGGGGCGGGGTTATCGGCGAGCAGAAGCTCGCGGGCGGCGTTCGTCTGGGCGCGTTCCAGCTTCTCGATCTGCCGCTCGACAGCGGCGAGTAGCGTCGCGTCCTGCGTGCCGTCGCCTACCTCGGCGGGCAGTTCGAGGTACTGGCGGGCCATTGCCTCCAGCCGCGCGGGGTCCGATAGGAACCCGACCACCGCTGCCCAGACCCGCGACTCCAGCGGCTCCCATGCCACCTGCGTGCAGGTGCACTTCGTGTTCCCGGCCAGGTGTCGCCGCCCGGTGCAGCGCATCACCGGCGCTTTGCCCTTGATCGTCACGCCGTAGTACGGCATCCCGCACGCGCCGAACACCTGGCCTGTGAGCGGGCGGGAGATCGGCGATGCCGCCTTGCCACGGTTCGATCGGCTCGCCAAAGCCCGCACGATCGCCCGGTGCTGGGATGCCGTGAACGGTGGCTCCGGAAGCTCGATCCTGATCGGTTCGCCATAGCGGGGCGTGCCGTCGCGCCTGACCTTGGTCTTGTGGCTTCGCGGGTAGAGCCCGCCACTCGACGGCGCGCCCCAAATGAGCATTCCCGAGCTGAGGGTTTCGTTGGCGAGCACCCGGCGGAGAGATTCGGGGTTCCAGGCGTCGGCCTTGCGGGGCTTGAGCCCGGCATCGTTCAGCCGCGCCGCGACCTGGAACGCGTTTAGGCGCTGCGTGACCAGCAGACGGTACGCCTCAGTCAGAACTTGGCGTTCCCGCTCGTCGGGGATGGGCTGTGCGGTGCGCTTATGGCCCTCAAGTCGCCACCCGAACGGCGGGTGTCCGCCGGGCCACAACCCCGCCTCGCCCTTGGCTCGCTGGCCTCTGGCGGTCTTCTCCACGATCGCATCACGGTCCATCTGGGCGAACGACGAGAACACACCCGCCATGGCGCGACCGGCCGAGGTCGTGGTGTCGATGAATGACTCTTGAACCGACACGAAGGCACCATCAAGCTCGGCCAGATCGTCGATCACCTTCGCGCTGATGTGCAGCTTGCGGGATAGGCGGGTCATGTTGAGTGCCACGAGCACCTCGAACTCACCCTTGGCCGCGTCCCGCAGTGCCTCGGTGAGCGCGGGGCGGTTCTCGACGGTGCCCGACACGCCCTCGTCGGCGTAGACCCGACCGGTGAAGCACCAGCCGCGCGCCTCGATCAGCGACCGACAGAGGCGCTCCTGGTCGGCCAGAGAGGTGCCGTCCACCTGGTCCTCGGTGGAGACTCGGATCAGCACGGATGCGCGCTTAGCAGTCATGGTGGAGTCCTTCGAGGTCGTTCGCGTCGTGCACGATTGCGAGTGCCTGGGCGAGCGGGATCTCGTCGTCCAGCGTGAGGTCGGGGTCGTGCAGTTCCGCCGCACGGGAGAGGTGCATCCGAAGCTCCCGGAGGTTCCGGATCGTCTGACCGAGGTCGACAGGTCCTTGGGAGACCATCGTGGCCACGATGAACTCGTCGAGGGTGAGGGCTTGGGGCATGCTCATTTCGATTCCATCCGACGGTCGCGGTTCGTGTCGGCGATGCACGCCCGGCACCAGGACTGGCGAGTCTCGCCATTCCTCCGGCGACGGGCGAACTCGCCGACAGGCTTCTGCTCTCGGCAATGCGGGCACAGCTTGGTCTCGTGCATCGGGGCGTGTTCGCCGCCCCAGCGCGGATGCAGCGGTCGCCACACGTCGACGCCCGGGACGAGCCCAAGGGCGTGGCCGTCCGGATCCCAGGCGACGTGTACCGTCCCGAGGTCATCCACCGAGGTCACCACACCCGTGTCGCCCGTACGCAGGCGGGTGTACTTGTCGGTGGTGCTGACGAACGTGATGTGATCGCCGGGCTGAGTCATTTGGTCTCCTTAGCGTTGGTCTCGTGCTTGGCGACAAGGCGAGCGGCGGCACGGTGGAACTTGGCGCGGAGCGGTTCGCTCGGGAGCTCCTTCGCGAGGCCGTTGATGACCGCCTTGGTGACGGGCTGTCCGTCCGCATACGAGTTCACAAGCGCCTGGAGCAGGTAGCTGACGTGGCGAGCATCATGGCCGGGGCGGTACATGGCCCTAGGGCCGACCGGCTCGTGACAGGTGCCGCACGCGCATGTGCTGACGGGAATCTCGGTAGCTGTTGCCTTAGCGTTCATCGTGGGGTATCCAATCTGGCTGTTGATCTGGGCTTTTGCCGCCTCGTTTCCAAGAAAATCATGCCGAAAATGACGCCACAATCCCTGCTTCTCACGGGGGTTACCCCGCCCCGAGGAAGCGAGTGAGCTTCGCCCCGAGGTGTTCAGGGTGCGCCAGCTCCGCGGGGGCCTAGTCGACTGAGATGGAACCCGGCCACACAACAGCAAGCAACCTGCTCTTATGTTTTCGTAGGGCCTCCCGCGGCCTCGCGGATACCGAGATGGGCCGGACCGGTGCGGAGTCCCCCAAGGTCGCAGGAACGCCAGCCGGAAGCCCGACGGACGTTTTCGCCGTAAACGCGACGCTATGGTGAGTGACGTGAAGGTGTTCATCAGCTGGTCCGGCGACAATTCCAGGTCCGTCGCTGAAGCACTGCGCATTTGGCTGCCCACAGTCCTCGCCGGAGCCGTCGAGTGCTTTGTGTCTTCGAAGGACATACGTCGTGGCGAGCGAGGGATGGATGTCATCGCGAGTGAACTCGAGGATCGCGACTACGGCATCGTCGTCCTTACGCGGGACAACATGCAGAGCCCTTGGATAAATTTTGAGGCAGGGGCGCTCGGGAAGACGCTCGGTACCGGAAAGGTCGCGCCCCTCCTTCTCGATCTGACCAGAGCTGACGTAGTTGGACCGATCGCACAGTTTCAGAGCACACTTCTCCGCGACCGCGAAGATGTCAGACAATTCATCGGAGACTTGGCGCAACTGACGCCTAACATCCCGAGCGAATCCATCGACGCGCTGTTCGATTCGAAGTGGCCGGAGCTCGAGTCGGTCATCGACCAAGTGTCGGGATTCGACAGTCCACACACGACACGCAGCGCTGAGTCCATTCTTGAAGAAGTACTGGAGCGAGTGCGCCGTATTGAGCGTCAGGCTGCGGAGGCTGCAAACGAAGATCGGGACAGGCTCGGTCCGAACGTAGTGGAGGCGGCACTGGCAGCTGTATCTCAACCACCCGAGGCTCCATCGCCACGGGTCTTTCGTAGCGCAAACCGCCACGGCCCGTCGCTGCGACTCGATACAGGATCCGCCGAGGCAGAATTCGACAGCGGCCTTCTGCAAGCAGTCGCTGACGCCTACGACACGCAAATCTTCCTGATTCCGCAGGGCGCGACGTTCACACCAGCTGTGCGTGCTCGGCGCAGGAGGGACGATCCAGTGGTGTGAAGCGCCCGAGAGGCAGGGCTCATCCAGACTGCCGCGGAGGAACAAGAGCCGATCAATCGTCGATCGAGACCTCCAGGGCCCCCGCGATCTCATTCCATTCCATGGCCTACACGAGGCAGTCGAATCGCGTCTTCTCGTCCCCAGGCTCACGATCTGGACGCGCGCATCCCGGCGAGTGTCCTCGACGTCCCATGCGGTTTCCCGTTGCCTTTTCGGCACCGGGGCGAACTGGAAGATGGTGCGCGCGCCTGAGGTCGCCGGAGAGGCTTCGAGCCGAGAAACAGCAGTAGGGACGCTCATGCGACGTCGCAACCCCTGCGATATCGCCTTCGCCCGGAAACGTCCGCGCAGCAGCGCGGTGCGGGTCTCATGCCGCGGAGTCAACATCGCACGATCTCGCGAGGCAAGTGTCTCCGGCCCGCGGGGCATCAGGGCTGCCGCTCTCAGCAGTTGCTCCAGCATGCGTACTCTGGGCCTATGCACATCGCCTACGTTGATGACTCGGCGCAGTCCGGACGTCGAGAGCGCCAGGGAAAGCTCATCGGCTTGGGTGCCGCCGTGTTCGCTGAGGAGCACGTGAAACCTTTCGCCGACGACTTTTACTCCTGCTACGACGACTTCGGCGTACCGCACGAGGTTGAGCTCAAGTGGTCGCCCGATGGTCGCGCGGATTGGTTTCGGCAGAACGGCAAAGCCGACGTCCTTCAGCCTTTGCGCGAAGCAGTGCTCGGCGCGGCGATCGCACATCAAGCTCGGGCATTCGCAGCTATCTGGGACGAGGGAGCGCAGAAGACAATGCACGGCAAGCCTGCCGGTCATTGGGTGATTACGTTCCTGTTTGAGCGGATCGCGATGTACCTGGAGGGCGCGAAGGCTCGTGGGCTCATCGTGTTTGATAAGCCAGGAGGCAACCACAAAGACGAGGATGCGTGGATCACTGACACTCGCGCGCTTACCGACGTCGGCACGGATTACGTGAAGGCGGACTCCATAGTCGCCGCCGTTCTGACTGCCCCTTCTCACCATCACCCGCAGCTGCAACTCGCTGACTTGATCGCCGGGGCGACAGTTGGGGCGATTGCTGGCAACAAGTTCGCGCTCGCGTTGCTGCCACAGCTCCGGCAGATGTTTCATCGCGGAGGATGGCACGGGACGATTGGTGGAGCTGGCGTCAAGCTCTACCCCGACAACATCTGCAACCTTTACCACTGGGTACTCGGCGACGAAGATTTTTCCCGCGGGAACAGTGGTTGGTCGTTGCCGTGGAAGGGGCTCGGTCGGTATGTCGAGAATGATGGGCTTCCCGCCAAGGGCTGATCGCACGCTCGGCACGATGTCGCGGCTCACCAGATCGGCGACCATAGACACGACAAGCAACTTGCTCCAGCTGACCTGATCCGCTCCGAACGGGTCGACTCTCACAATTCCTCCGCCTGTGCCTCGCGACGCACCGAAGCGACCGTCAGCAGAAGAGCCACCCGCAAAACAAACCGCCGAGTCTGCGCACTCGCGGTTTGACGATCTAGGCGATCGACCAACCCGTCCACGAATGCATCGAAGTCGGCCTCATCGATCGCGCGTTCAAGCAACGGGAGCAGCGCCGTCGCCAGCACAGACGCAATCTCGCAGAAGTCTGCAATCTCTTGCGCTGCCACGGTCACCGGTCCGCTCGGTTCAGCGATCACCACGTCAGGCTGGGTGGTTAGATGCTCCTCGTGTGTGACCCATGCGTAAGACACCCCACCGCCGCCGTACGAGAGATTGAACGCGTGGAGCATGTAGACGACCACCCGGCCGTCGTCGAGGAAGTCCACTGCTAGACCAGCGCTGATGTCCGTCAGATCGAACCGGCCAAGGACCGCGTTGTCATCGACGATCTCGGCGAGACAGCGTTCGCACAGTGTCCAAGTGTCTGCGCCGTGCGGGCAGTCACCCTCGGGCGGGTGGGGCGACTGGTACTCGGGTGTGTTCATGCTTCGTTCTCTTTCGTTTGAGCCCGGCGGCTGTCGCGGACGTCCGGGCGGGACGCTGACAGCCGCCGGGGGTCTGTGGGAGCGCAGGTATATCGGACGATCGCGCTACGGTGAGCAATATGTGGCTCTACATCGACGACGACCCGCTCCCGCGGAATATTCGCAAAGCCCGTGAGAGCGACCTCTCCGAGGACAATCCGCACGACGGCTTCTGGCTGAACATCGACACTGGGGCGATGATCTTTCTTGGCCCTGTGCGTAAGCCCAAGGACGCTATGGACCGAGATCAGATTCGCGTCTATTGGTTGCCGCCAGGCACAGACGTTTCGGCGATCGATGTGACTGCCGCGCTGACTGACAGGACGTGGCGTTTCATCGAAAGCCAGGTCAACGAAACGACGGTCCATCACGTGCGCGCTACCCTCGTCGCTGCACTCACCAAGCGGCTGACGTAGTCCGCTTAAGTTCCTCACGACGCTGTTTCTGAGTCGGATGCCGGTCCGACATCTCGCTGCTCGCCGAAGCGATAACGAGCAAGCCGATGGTGCGCCTTGCAGAGGCCATTCCGGTGGGCCGTCCGAGTACACGCGGCAACCCAGCAGACCGACTCGGGCGCGACGATCGCAGGAGCCGAAGTCACCTCAACGGCGTGCGCCGGTAGCCACTGCGCGAGCGGAATCCCGGCCCGGCGAGCGACACCCCAGAAAGCGGTGTAGTGCCGCAAACAGAGCCTGAGCGAATGCACCGCGCGCCCGCACGCTCCGACACGACAGCGCGGAGGTTCCCCCTTCACCGCAGGCCAGGTGCGAACCTCGCTGAGGTGAGGGGCCAGCCAGCCCGGGATCTGGAACTGCGGGGTCTTGACATTCATGCGAGGGTCTCCTTCGCGTGTGAGGACCGGCGAGAGCCGAGAAGGTTGATGTGAGAGGTACTGAGGGCGGGGGTAGAGGATTCGCCCCCGAACACCCCCCTCCGGAACGCAAGAGAGGTTCTTGGTGACCGTTCTCGCCCGCGTAGGGGAGTGTTCCGGGAGGTGCCCTTCTACGGGGTGCTTTCCGCCGTCATTGCGGGCTTCTTGGGGGTAGAAGGGTGGGTCTTCTACTGGGTCTGCTACTGCTCTGCTACTCAGAGCCGGCCTTGTCACGTCGTCACGTGACCCCAAGGCAAGAGAGAGGGGTAGAAGACCGGTAGAAGGGCGAGAGCTTCTACTCATCGCTACCTCCCGAGTAGTTCGCGAGCAGGTGGATGCTGTACTGCGGGATCAGTTCGCGGTACGCCTGCTGGACGGGCTTGCCGTCCGAGGTCTTGCCGAACGATGCCTTACGACCCGCGCCGGGCATCGCGACCTCCGCGATCTGCCGCTGGAGCGCGCCGTCCGATTCGGTGCGCTCGCTCGTCCGTGTGTGGTGCTTGCCGAACAGGAACGCGAGCTGAGTCGTGTTCACCCAGACCGACGCGGTGAGCGTGCCGAAGTCACGTACAAGGACCGGCGGGTAGGTTGACTTGCCGTAGCTGTCCACCCGGTCAGGAGACCGCCCGGTGACCCACTCGACGACGCCGAACTCGCGGAGCGCCCACGGGACCACCCGCGTGATCAGCGAGTCGGCCCCGTCGAGGTATCCCTCGGCCTGTCTGCGACACCACGACCGCACGAGGTCCTGCGCCCAGGTGCCGGTGCCCGCGAGTTCATCGAGGAGCCACGCGCCCGCCGACAGGATGGACAGCTTGTCGCTGAAACGGCCCACGCCCGCGTACTGCTTCTGCGCCTCGGCAATCTGGGCCACGAAGTCCTCGGCGTGCTGGAGCGCGAACTGCACCACCCACCCGGCGTACCGCGTGAGGTTGCCATGCCGGTTCCGGAAGTTCACCATGTCGTCCCACTGCGGCCTGTCCTCTCGACCGGGCTTGAGCGACTTCCGCCCTTGCGGCGACGGCGGGGTCAGGAGCACCGCCCGATCCACTAGCGCCTTCTGGCTGGCGATGTCGAAACCCTCGCCCGTGAGCAGGATCGGGGCGACCAGCGGGATCTGGTTCGTGGTCGTGTTGTCCACGCCCTTCTTGTTGATCGTGGCGTCGGCGGTGGACGCTCGAAGGATCTCTTCAAGGGCCTCCACGTCGTTCGCGTCGTCGTTCCAAACGATCCCCGACCGGTTCACCGACGCCTTGTCCCGAAAGGTGGCCTTGGTAGAGACCTCTTGCCCGGCGTCGTACCCCGACAGCTGGAGGAGGTCACGGAATGCGCCGGTCGTCTTGGCCGACCCCGAGTGCGCCTCCAGCACCATGAACGGGAACAGCGAGGTGCGGGTGCGGGCCTGAGGCTTGAGGAGGGTTGCGGCCCACCATGCCCCGAAGACGGCCATGGTCTGCTCCTCGTGGAAGGTGAGCACCTCCCGCACGGTTTCTCGGACTGTCGCGAGGTCACCCTCGAACCCGTACTCGAACTTCGCGCCGAAGGCCGTCAGATGCGGGTCGGCCACCACGTTGATTCCTTCTTCCCAGCCGTTGTGGTGGCCGTCTTCTCGGATCACGCCCGAGAAGGTCACGAACGACTTGGAGGGGCCGTCCCAGCCGAGGTGCTCGACCACGCGCGCCGCGTTGGTCGCGTGTGCCTTGAGGAATCGCAGGAGCCGCACGCCCGGGGCCATACGCGCGGACACCAGAGCGGGTTCAGCCCAGGACACCCCGTAACGAGCGAGGAACGGGCGGAGCTTGCGCTCGTCCGAGAGCAATTCGGGAGTGAAAATCACTGAGTGCACGTCATCGGCGGTACGGAGCAGCGCGAGATACGCCTTGACGATGCCGCCCGCTTCAACGACCTTGCCGAGAGGTTCGACGTCGAAATCCGCCCAGGGCAGGGTGAATGACTCCACCGCCTCCTTGCTCGACTTCACGCACTGGACCTGGAGTACGCCGTCTTTGCTCACCAGGTAGCCCGTGGACTCATCCGGGGGAAGCTCGCCGGGGAAGGTGCGCGGGGTGAGCGCGGGCTTCTCCGGCGGTTCGGTCTGCAGCGTCAGGTGGTCGCTGATCTTGGGACTCATCGGGTGGTACCTCCGTATTTCGTGATCGCGCGGTCGAGTGCCACGTCCCATTCGCGGGCGGGGTCCTCGCCGGACGTGTGGGGGCTCTCCAGCCAGACATCGCGGCCGAAGTCGAGTGCTTCGGGTACGCCGCCGTGTCCCTCGGTTGAGAGCTTGACCAGGTGGATTTGCCAGCGGAGCATCGCCTCGTGGCCGGTGAATGCTTCGCCTGCGATGAAGGGCTTCACGGCGCGGGCCACGGCCGGGGTTACGGCTCGGCCTGCACGTTCAGCGGACCAGCTCGATGCCGAGCCTTGGTACCCGGCCTCGTTGGCCGTCGAAGTGCCGAGTTTGCCTCCAGCCAGAAGTGCGGGCGGCGCGACAGCGATCGAGCGAACGGGCGGCAGGAGGTACGTAGTTACGACATATCCGCCTCGGCTCTTCCGGTCTACGCCGGGGAGGATGTGGTTGATGGAGGGGAACCGACCTGCGAAGTAGTAGTGCGTCCCGAGCCCCGACAGGGACGGGAAGGCGGGGACGCCAGTCGCGTCGAGGTCGATCCCGTGGAGCGACAGCGACTCGTAGCCGTTGGGCTTGCCGGGCTTGAGGTCTACATCCACCACGGAGCGGTGAACGACGCCGGGTGCGACGGCGGGGAGCGCGTCGGGGTATTGCTCCCAGAATCGCCGGATACCCCCATGGTTAGCTGTCGCCCGGTGTTCCCAGTTCATGAAACCGGGCTCGGGGGTCTTATCCGCCTGCACGGGGAAGACGGGCCAGCCATTGTCCGCGTTGGCGAGGGCGATCTCCAGGCAACTCATCCGAGCGCCCCCGCCCGGATGACGTAGCCGAGGGCAGTACCAACGCCCGACCCGAAAACCAACAGAGTAAGGGTGACCGCGCCGTAGAAGACGTGATCGTGGAGAGCCTCGCGCGCTTGCGGCGAGGGGTGCAGGAGGCTCACCGGGAATCACCCCCGGCGGGAGCGGCGAAGATCAGCCGGAGGAGAGCTTCGAGGTCGGGCTGTTCGATCTCGGCCTGGGCGAATTCGACGGTGGTCGAAGTGGGCATGGTGGATCCTCAAATCCACCACGTCGGGTGACGCCGCCTGCCCGTCAGTGGTTCCCTTGCGGGATTCCGTTGCGCCCCTTTGACTTTGCTGTCTTGCGTCCGACTAGCTCCCTAGGGCTTGGCCGGTCCTTCTAACCCGCGTCATCCGGGCTTCGTTCTCTTTGGTCGTAGGCGCTGTTTCTGTTGTGTGCATTTCCCATAGAACCACGAGCCCACATGACCCGGAATGACTCTCAGCTGGGAGTCTGCTGCATGACTTTGAGTCAAGGTGCATCGACCATTCCAGTCGAAATTGTCGCCCGGTAAAATGGGTGTCGGTGGTTCCAATCCACGTTGTTGTGCACGGCCCGACCCCTAGTTTCGGCTAGGGGTCGTGTCGTACCTAGGTATCGCCGTTCATCACTAATCTGAACACATGGCTTCCTTCGCAGAACGCATGGGACACCGGCAGGCGCGCTCGGCTGTGCAGTCGGACTCGCTCGACGACGACACTCGCGTAGCGCTGTGGAACGTCTTCTCGATCACGAAAGACCTCCTCGATCCCGATTTTGAGTCCTCCGTGTTGACAGGAGTCTGGATCTGGGAGTTCAAGAACGCCCACGATAAGCGGCCCGACTACGACCATCGCATCTGGGCCGAAGTCAAGGCATACATCTTGCGGCGGCAGTGGTGGGAGGTCCTGGATCTCATCGAAGCAATCGTGCGCCAGATGTGGAAGCACGCCGACGCCTACTCGAGTGACGCCCCGGAAGCGATCGCCGGAGGTTTCAATAATTGCTTCGAGCGCTTCCTTGTTGGCTATCGTTTCGTCGGACTAGAGATCACCCCGATTGACTCAACGGCGGAGGCGAATGCCGTCGTCGGCGCACAAGAAGATGCGGTAAGTATCGCTGGCGCCCGACATGCGCTCGATCGCGCTGTCGAGCTATTGGCTGATCGACAGATGCCGGACTACCCCAACTCGATCAAGGAGTCGATCTCTGCCGTTGAGGCCGTCGTCAAGAAGGTAACCGGTGAAGGAACCCTCGGTAAGGGCTTGACCAAACTCGAAGGCGCAGGACTGACGGTTCACCCGGCGCTCAAGGGTGCGTGGTCTCAGATGTACGGCTGGACTTCCAATGACGACGGTATCCGCCACGGTGGGATCGAAGCGGCCGCCGCCGACCAGGCGCTTGCCAAGTACGTGCTGGTGACGTGCTCAGCGTTCGTGTCGTACCTGATCGAAGAAGGACGCAAAGCCGGTCTGCTCTAACAGGACCGATTAGGTCAGCCGCGCCCCTCGTGGGGCGGCGGGTTCTGGTTTTCGCGCAGTTCGGTAAACACGATCTCGACGTTCGGACGCGGAGCCGGAGGAGGCGGCGGCACCTTCGGGGTATTGCCGTGGTTGCTCTGGTTGCTCACGTGTCACTCCTTGGTGTTGAAGTCGCCGGACGCGATCAACGTTTCGAAAACGGCCTCGACGTCAGGACGCGCCGGATCGACCGGCGGAGGCGTTTCTGGGTTTCCCATCACTTCGCCTTCGGCTTGTGATCGCCGGTCGCCATGACCTCGCGGAAAACGACCTCGACGTTAGGTCGTGCCGGTGCCGGTTCCGGCGTCGAACTCTCGTTGTCACCCATCAGAGCCTCCTATGCTCCCAGTATCGCGGTAACGACGACCACGGCAAGCGAACTCGCCATAGCCGCGATTAAGAGGATGAAGCCCCACTTGGTCAGCCCGGCCTTCGACTCGTTCTGCGCGTTCCGCTTCTCGACCTCTTTGGTCCGGATCTCAAGCAGGTGGTCTTCGAGGGTTTCGGGGGCCATATCGGCGTTCACATAGGTGTCCACGACGAAGCGCGCCGAAGGAACACTCAGCGCTCGAGGCCACAGGGCCATTGCCGACACGACGACGGTCGCGAGGGTGAGCGAGAGTGGCACAAGCCCGATGAACCACGTGTCTGAGTCGACCAGCTCGGACCCGGCGACTCCTGCCAAGAAACCGGCCGCAACGACGAGGAACGATGCCTTGGTGTCAGTGGTGCGCGTGCGCTCGACGGCAGCGCCACGGAGCTGACTCAGTTCCTCATTCAGCAGGCGGACCCGGGCCTGCTGCGGTGTGAGGGCGGGTTCGGGCGGAGCGGGATCCTCCCGCGACTTCCAGAACGCGTTGAGCATGATCTCAGAATAGAGCGCACCTCGGACACACCCACTCGACGTTCCCCGGCGTCACGGCCGGTTCCATCTGGTGCAGACATCGCGGGCAATTCGGTGTGTCGAATGCGAGGGCGTCGCGATGGAGCCTGAGCTGTCGCTGACGCTCCAGATCATCCATGCCCGGGATGCTACTCGATAAGGTTCGAGCATGGGCTTCTGGGAAACCTTCTGGGCGACGATGTGGGGCGCGCTCGGCGGTGCTGTGGTGGCAGCGTTCGCCGCATGGCTGTTCTCCCTCGACCTCCGACGTCGCGAGCGCGAGGACCGCAAGCAAGAGCGCGAGCAGGACAGGCTCGACCGCGAAGCGGAGCGCGCGCAGACGTACGACGATCGTCAGTCCGAACTCGCCGCCGAGCGCGAGATACGGCGGATGGAGCGGGAACAGGACCAGCAAGCTCGTGCGGCTGAGCGCCAAGAGGACCGCGACCACCAGTACGCGATGACGATGCAGCGTCAGTGGCTCGAACTTGAGAACGCAATCACGAGATTCTCCTGGGCCGATCCAAAGGACAAACTCGCTCAGTTCGCGTCGTTCAATGCCACCTTCACTCTCACAGGTGCGACGGCTAAGGGCGGGGATCGTGAGGTATTCGACACCCTCGCGGACCTATTCAGTACCGGCGAAATGGAGGGCGAAGTGGCGATCGGGATTTCCACGATCCTGGCGGTGTATGCCCGTGATGGTATGCCTTACCCGTTCGCGATTGAGCAGATTAGGGAAGTGGCGAAGGAACGCGATGCAGCACGACTCGCCGAGGAGAAAGACGTGAAGGCGGCCGAGTGAGCCGGACGCGGCGCTCCCGCGCCTCCGGTGGGGTCTTCCTGGAGATGGAGAAGGCCCGAGGCCCTGTGAGGGGTGCCGGACCTTCTCGATTCAAGGGAGAGGCGCGGAGCGTCACTCCTGGATGAGTCCCGGACGCGGCGGCGGAGCCATGGAGCCGACTACCAGTTCCACGTTGGTGTTGAAGCGATCGAAAATCGACACCACCATCTGCATGTCCGGCGCTGCCTTCGCATCCTGAGCCGTCAGGTCCGAATACGCCGCCGTGTGGTTACGGAGCGCCTGTGAGAGGAACTGCCGCTCGCGAGGAGCCGTCGTGTTCTCCAGCAGATCGAGCGTCTTCTCGGTCGCATCGAGGATCCGATCGGACATCGCCGCCCGCCGGTTCCGCGCGTACTCGCTCTGCACGCCCCGGGCCTTGGCCATTGCCTCCGGGGTACCCGACGACCCAGAGCCGTTCATCGCGAACTGGACGCCGGGAGCGTCCCGAACGATGCGACTAATGACGCGCGTGGACACTCCCGTCGCCTCATGGACCTCGCGGCGGGTCTTGCCCTGGCGGACAAGCTCCACCACGCGAGCCTCCTCCTCGGCGGGGGTTCGGTTCGGGTTTCGCTTGTCCGCCACCACGTTCAGGCCCCCTTGAACGCCACGGCGTCGTGGCGGAGGCGGAGACCGTCGAGTCGCTGCACCTGGGCGTCGATATGGATGTCGCGCTCCAGGTTCTCGTCGATCCCAAGAGCCGCGTAGCCCTCCGGGTCAAGGCGAGCAACACGCGACATCGTGCCCAGCGAGACCGCGCCCTCCAACGCCTCAATCAGCACGGCACGCCATGCCGACACCAGGTTAGCGTCCGCCGTCAGGTCTCGGACCCGGGTCGCTGCCGGGACGCCCTTCGCGACCAGCTGCTGAAACACCAGCTCGCGGACCTCAGCGATCACCCCGGCCGGGTCGACCGAGGCGAGCGCCTCCGGGGAGACCTCGATCCACTGCGCGATCGCGGCGAGTCGGAGCGGGTTCGCCTCGAAGATGATCTGCTCCAGCGAGCGGTGCGCGGCCAGGAGCGTGGTGACCTTGCGCCACTCGGCTTCCTGGAGTGTCACTTCATCGCCGTTCTTCGGCGCGAGCCCCTCGATCACCTCGGCGATCTGCGCGTCCGCATCGGCATCCTTCTCCGCCGGGATCAGGTCGTTGAGCGCGGCGCGTGCCTTCATCAGCCGTTCGAAGCGCTCACGCGTGACCGCCGAGTTCGTCCACTTCACATCGGTGAAATCGACGGCCTGGCCCACCGAGCGACGGAACGTCAGAAATGCCTGCACGAAGGGTGCGGTGTTGATGGTCATTTGAATCTCGATTCTCTGGGTGGACCTCGCCCTGGGCGGATCATTGATCCATGGGTGGGCTTCGTCCTGGTTGACCCGTCAGTTGTTGCTGGCGGGAGCTTTCGGGCGGGACAAAACCGTGCGCGACCTCGCGGCACAAGTCACCACGTCGAGAGAGCGCATCACGCAGCGCTTTCCGCGTCGATCCGCCACTCGAACGGCGGCAGGAGCGAGTAACTCCGCTCACGGGGGCGATGGCCGCGGTCGCCTTCGCCGGTCTGCTCGTGGCGATCATGCGCTCGGACGAGGTGCGGGGAATCCTCACCGGCCTCGTGCGTCGAGCTCTGACCGTCTCATGACGGGCGGCGTACCCGATGCCGATGCGACCCCGGCACACCGGCGGTGGCGGGGTGACCGTGGCGCCGTCGCGGCGGAGCTCGCCCTGGCGCTACCGGCCATCGTGCTGGTGCTGCTGCTCGGGGCGGGTGCTCTCGTGGCGGCGTCGAGGCAGGTTGCGCTGCAGGATGCGGCCGCCGACGCCGCACGGCTGCTCGGCCGCGGCGAGGACCCGGCGGCGGCAGCCCGGGTCGTCCACGAGGCGATCCCGGGCGCCGGTGCCTCGTTCGCCCCTGCGGGCGACCTCGTGTGCGCCACGGCGACGCTCCGGGTCGCCTTCGGAGCGGTCATCAGCGTCCCGCTGCGCGCCTCGAGCTGTGCGCTGGACGGGGGCCGATGATGGCGGGCTCGGCGCTGGCGGCCGCGCTCCTCGTGGTGAGCGCCACGCTGTCCGTCGGTCTTGCGGCGGTGGGCGGTGCGGCGGTCACAGCACAGCGTGCGGCGGGCGCCGCCGACGCCGCCGCGCTCGCCGCCGCGGATGCCGCGAGCGGCGCGGTGCCGACGGCCGACGAGCCTTGTGCGTTGGCCGCCAGGGTCGCCGCGGCGGGCGGGGCGGCCCTGATGAGCTGTTCGCTGGAAGGGTATGTGGCGACCGTGTCCGTGGAGGCGGCGTACGCTGGACTCGCTGCCGTCTCCCGCGCTCGTGCCGGGCCACCCGAGGAACCATGACGGCGGCTCTACCCCTCGCCCGCTGTGAACGACCCCTGATAGCGGTGTGTATGGTGTGCTTCGAAGAAAGGACGCCCCTTGGCTGAAGGCAAGAAGCTCGTCATCGTCGAGTCCCCGACGAAGATGCGGTCTATTCAGGGATACCTCGGCGACGGCTACGAGGTGCTCAGCTCCGTCGGGCACATCCGCGATCTCGCCGACAAGAAGGACATCCCGGCCGAGGACAAGAAGGCGTACGGCAAGTACTCCATCGACATCGACAACGGTTTCGACCCCTACTACGTGGTCTCGGACCGCAAGACCAAGACGGTCGCCGAGCTCAAGCGCGCGCTCAAGCACGCCGATGAGGTCCTGCTCGCCACTGATGAGGACCGCGAGGGCGAGGCGATCGCCTGGCACCTGCTGGAGACGCTCAAGCCCAAGGTGCCGGTCAAGCGCATGGTCTTCCACGAGATCACCAAGGACGCGATCCAGGCCGCCGTCGGCAACACCCGTGAACTCGACCACGCCCTCGTCGACGCGCAGGAGACCCGGCGCATCCTCGACCGCCTCTACGGGTGGGATGTCTCGCCCGTGCTCTGGTACAAGGTCAAGACCGGGATCTCGGCCGGCCGGGTGCAGTCCGCCGCGACCCGCCTGATCGTCGACCGCGAGCGTGAGCGCATGGCGTTCGTCTCTGCGGAGTACTGGGACGTCGATGCCGACGCGGCCGCGACCGGCACGTCCTTCCGCATCCGCCTGGTGCGCGTGGACGGCGGCCAGCTCGCCCGAGGCTCCGACTTCGACGACACCGGGAAGCTCAAGAAGGCGGTCGTGGTCCTCGACGAGGCGAAGGCGGCAGCCCTTGCGCGCGCCGTCGACGCCGCAGGGGCGGGAACCGTCACCAAGGTCGAGGCCAAGCCGGGAACCCGCAGCCCCTACGCGCCCTTCACGACCTCCACCATGCAGCAGGAGGCGGGCCGCAAACTCTCGATGAGCGCGAAGCAGGCGATGAGCGTCGCCCAGCGCCTCTACGAGAAGGGGTACATCACCTATATGCGTACCGACTCCACGGCGCTGAGCACCCAGGCGGTGCAGGCGGCCCGGAGTCAGGCCGTGGCTCTCTACGGCGACGACGCGGTGCCCCTCAAGCCGCGCGTCTACAAGTCGAAGAGCAAGAACGCGCAGGAGGCGCACGAGGCGATCCGCCCCTCGGGGGAGAACTTCCGCACGCCGTCCTCGCTGTCCGGCGAGCTCGACCGCGAGGAGCAGCGGCTGTACGACCTGATCTGGAAGCGCACCGTCGCGAGCCAGATGTCGGACGCCAAGTACGAGACGACGACCGTCACCATCGCGGTCGAGGCGGACGGCCAGACGGCGGAGTTCACCGCCTCCGGTACGGTCTACACGTTCAAGGGCTTCCTCGAGGCCTACGAAGAGGGCCGCGACGAGAAGCGCAGCGATGCCGACGCCGCGGAGAACCAGTCCCTGCCCGCAGTCTCCGTCGGCGATGAGCTGGCGGTGTCCGCCGCGGAGGCGAAGGGGCACCGCACCACGCCGAAGCCGCGCTACACCGAGGCCTCGCTGGTGAAGGTGCTCGAGGAGAAGGGCATCGGCCGTCCGTCGACCTTCGCCACGATCCCGGAGACCATCCTCGATCGCGGGTACGCGGTCAAGCGCGGACAGGCCCTCGTTCCGACGTGGCTCGCGTTCAGCGTGGTGCGTCTGCTCGAAGAGCACTTCGCCGAGCTCGTCGACTACGACTTCACCGCGGCGCTCGAGGACGACCTCGACACCATCGCACGCGGCGAGCAGAACCGCGTGGAATGGCTGAAGTCGTTCTACTTCGGCTCCGACTCGCACGTGGGTCTTCGCCAGGTCGTCGACAACCTCGGGGAGATCGACGCCCGGGCGCTGAACTCGACGCGGATCACCGACACCGCGACCCTCCGGTTCGGCAAGTACGGCCCCTACCTCGAGGTGACGGACCCGAAGGATCCGGAGGCCAAGCCGCGGATCGTCAACGTCCCCGAAGATCTCGCGCCTGACGAGCTCACGGCGGAGAAGGCCCAGGAGCTGATCGATGCGCCGGTCGCCGGCGACCGCGTCCTCGGGGTGAACCCGGAGAACGGCAAGGTCGTCGTCGTCAAGGACGGACGCTTCGGTCCCTACGTGCAGGAGAACGATCCGGTCTCCGACGATGCCGTCGTCGACGAGGCCACCGGTGAGGTCGTCGACCTTCGGCAGGCTCAGGCACCCAGCGCGAAGGGGAAGCGCGGCGCGAAGAAGGAAGCGGCGCCCAAGCCCCGCACCGCCTCGCTGTTCCGCTCGATGTCGGTGGACACGATCGATCTCGACACCGCGCTGCAGCTGCTGAGCCTGCCGCGCGTGGTCGGCGTCGACCCGGAGACGGGGGACGAGATCACCGCGCAGAACGGCCGCTTCGGTCCCTACCTGAAGAAGGGCGCCGACTCCCGGTCGCTGGAGAGCGAGTCGCAGATCTTCGACGTCACGCTGGAACAGGCGCTGGAGATCTACCAGCAGCCCAAGTACGGCGCCCGGCGGGCGTCGAGCGCGCTGGCCGAGTTCGAGGCCGACCCGGTGAGCGGTAAGCCCATCCGCGTGCGCGACGGCCGCTTCGGACCGTACGTCACCGACGGCGAGACGAACGTCACCATCCCGCGCGGACAGACCCCGGACGACATCACGTTCGAGATCGCCGTGCAGATGCTCGCGGACAAGCGCGCGAAGGGTCCGGCGCCCAAGCGCGGAGCGGCGAAGAAGGCTCCGGCCAAGAAGGCTCCCGCCAAGAAGGCTCCCGCCAAGAAGGCACCGGCGAAGAAGGCCCCGGCGAAGGCCTCCACCGCGAAGAAGTCCACGGCGGCGAAGACGTCGACCACCTCGGCGGCCCGCTCGGCGGCGGCCAAGAAGGCGGCGGCGACCCGGGCCGCGAACGCGGCGGCGAAGGCCGCAGAGAAGGCGGACTCGTGACCGCAGGCCCGGGCCTCTGGATCACGCTGGAGGGCGGGGACGGGTCCGGGAAGACCACCCAGTCGAACCTCCTGGCCACGTGGCTGGAGCAGAGCGGTCGGACGGTCGTGCGCACCCGGGAGCCGGGTGGTTCCGAGGTCGGGCAGCTCATCCGCGACATCGTGCTCCACCATCGCGGCGACATCGCCCCGCGTGCGGAGGCGCTGCTCTACGCCGCTGACCGTGCACACCACGTCGCCACGGTCGTCCGACCCGCGCTCGCTCGCGGCGAGATCGTGCTGCAGGACCGCTACCTCGACTCCTCGGTGGCATATCAAGGCGCCGGACGCGTCCTCGACGCCACGGAGATCCGCGATCTGTCGCTGTGGGCCGCGGAAGGGGCTCTTCCGGACCTCACCGTGCTCCTCGATCTCGATCCGGCCACGGCGCGCACGCGCCTCGACTCGGCCGACAAGCCGTTCGACCGGCTGGAGGCCGAGAAGGAGGCCTTCCACGCCCGTGTGCGCGACGCCTATCTCGAACTGGCCCGCGCGGAGCCCGCTCGGTTCCTCGTGATCGACGCTGCGGCGTCGCCCGAGCACATCGCTGATCGCATCCGCGCCCGCGTCTCCGCACTGTTCGACTGATCCTCCACAGAGAAGGCCTCGTCCGACGGGATGCCCGGTCCACCGGCGGGTGGTGGGAGCGTCGGCGGTCGCGATTAGGCTGAGTGCATGCCCTCGACCCTCGCCCCGCCTTTTCCCTGGGCCGACGTCTGGGGGCAGGAGGCCGCCGTCGAGACGCTGCGCGCCGCCGCGTCCGATCCCGCCGCGCTCTCGCACGCCTGGCTGATCACGGGCCCTCCGGGCTCCGGACGCTCGACCCTCGCCTACGCCTTCGCCGCCGCGCTCATCGCCGAGGGGCCGGACGACGAGGCCACGATGCGGCAGGTCCTCGCCGGTACCCACCCCGACGTGACCGCGCTCCGCACCGACAAGGTGATCATCACCATCGCCGAAGCGCGCGCCCTCGTCGAGCGCTCCTACTTCGCCCCGTCCGCCGGCCGCTATCGGGTCATCGTCGTCGAAGATGCCGACCGGATGGTGGAGCGCACCTCGAACGTGCTGCTCAAGGCGCTGGAGGAGCCGCCGGAGCAGACCGTCTGGATCCTCTGTGCGCCCAGCGAGGCCGACCTCCTCCCCACGATCCGGTCGCGCGTGCGGTCGCTCCGGCTTCGCGAACCCGACGTGGCGGACGTGTCCCGCCTCATCAGTCTCCGCACGGGAGTGGACGAGGCGGTCGCCGAGCAGGCCGCCCGACACGCGCAGCGTCACATCGGCATGGCCCAGCGTCTCGCCACCGACGATTCCGCACGTCGCCGCCGCGACGAGACACTCCGCGCCGTGATCGGGGTGCGCGGAGTCAATGACGCCGTCGAGGTCGCCGGCCGCATCATCCAGGCGGCGACGGAGGACGCCAAGGCGCTCACCGCCGAGCGGGACGCAGCGGAACGTGCCGCTCTCCTGCGCACCGTCGGGGTCGCCGAGGGGCAGGCGGTGCCTCCGGCGCTGCGAGCCCAGGTGTCCGCGCTGGAGGACGACCAGAAGAAGCGGGCGACGCGGAGTCTGCGGGACGGCATCGACCGGGTCCTCACCGACCTGCAGTCGCTCTTCCGCGATGTGGCGATGCTGCAGTACGGTCGCGGCGACGACCTCATCAACCGCGAACTGCGCCCCGAGCTGGCCGGCCTCGCCGGCGCCTGGAGCGTGGAGCGTACGCTCGTCGTGCTCGACCACCTGGCCGAGACCCGTGAGGCGCTGGAGCGCAACGTCGCCCCGCTGCTCGCACTCGAGAGTTTGCTCGTGACCGTCACGAGCGGGAGGAAACCGTGAAGACTCGATCCCTGTCCCGCCTCCGTCGCACCGCGGCCATCGTCGCCGGCCTGGCTGCCGCCTCGGTCGCGCTCTCCGGATGCCTCTACGCCATGATCCCGGAGCAGTCCTCGAAGCCGGCCGTGGAGAAGACCCCGGACACCGAGGGTGTCGCGGAAGATCTGCTGCCGTTCTACTCCCAGGGGCTGGACTGGACCGACTGCGGGCCAGGCTTCGACTGCACGACCGTCACCGCGCCGCTCGACTGGGAAGACCCCGGAGCGGGAGAGATCGAGCTCGCCGTCGTGCGGCATCGCGCCGAGGGCGAGGCGATCGGCTCGCTGCTCACGAACCCCGGTGGCCCCGGTTCCAGCGGCGTCGACCTCATCCAGAGCAGCCTCGACTACGCGGTGGGTCCGGCGCTCATCGAGAACTACGACGTCATCGGCTTCGACCCGCGCGGGGTCGGCGCCTCCACCGCCGTCACCTGCTACGACGCGAAGGAGATGGACGAGTATCTCTACGGCATCCCCTCGGCGTCGCGGGGCACCCCGGAGTGGGAGGCCGAACTGCTCGACTCAGCCCGCGCCTTCGGCGAGGCGTGCGACGCCAACAGCGGGGGCATCCTCCCGTACATCACGACGGTGAACGCCGCCCGCGACATGGACCTCCTCCGTGCCGTCCTGGGCGACAAGGAGCTCAACTACCTCGGGTACTCGTACGGCACGTTCCTGGGCGCGACCTACGCCAAGCTCTACCCGGAGAAGGCCGGGCGGCTCGTGCTCGACGGGGCGATCGATCCCTCCGTCCCCGGCCTCGAGGTCGGTGCCACGCAGGCACTCGGCTTCGAGTCGGCGCTGCGGGCGTACATGCAGAACTGCCTCGACTCCGGCTCGTGCCCCTTCAACGGCACGGTCGATGAGGCGATGGCCGATCTCGGCGCGCTCCTGGCGAGCGCGGACCGCACGCCGTTGAAGAACGGGGACGGCCGCCTCATGGGCGCCGACGCCCTGATGACGGCGATCATCGCGGCGCTGTACTCGGAGGACAGCTGGGAGATCCTCACCCAGGCCCTGGACGAGGCGCTGCAGGGCGACCCGTCGACGGCCTTCCGCCTCGCCGACTTCTACAACGGTCGGGAGAACGGCACCTACATCGACAACTCGACCGAGGCGTTCCGCGCGTACAACTGCATGGACTACCCGGTCGAGGACGACCCTGCCGCCGAGGCGGCCACCGAGAAGAAGATCGCGGAGGGGGCGCCGACCATCGCCCCGTACTGGTCCGGACCGGACCCGTGCGAGGTGTGGCCGTATCCGCCCACCGGGACCCGCGAGAAGATCACCGCGGAAGGCGCGGGGCCCATCGTCGTCGTCGGCACGACCAACGATCCCGCGACCCCGTACGAGTGGTCGGAGTCGCTCGCCGATCAGCTCTCCGAGGGCGTCCTCATCACCCGCGTGGGCGAGGGCCACACCGGTTACAACAAGGGCAACGTCTGCGTGGACGAGGCGGTGGAGGCCTTCCTCCTCGAAGGCGTGGTGCCGGAAGACGGCCTGCGCTGCGAGTGATCGCGCCTCGATTCGCGAGTGAGCGCGAGACAGGGTAATATCGGTGATCGCGCCGCTCACGCGTCGCACGCCGCTTTAGCTCAGTCGGCAGAGCATTTCACTCGTAATGAAAAGGTCGTCAGTTCGATTCTGACAAGCGGCTCAGGAAAACCCCCGGAACCCTCGTGGTCCCGGGGGTTTCCTCGTCTCCGGGCCCGGCCGCGGGGCGTACTCTCAGAGCATGAGCAGAGCGCTTCTCATCGTCGATGTGCAGAACGACTTCACCGAGGGTGGTGCCCTCGCGGTTCCGGGCGGTGACGCGGTGGCCGCCGCCGTCTCCGCCTACCTCTCCTCCCACGCCGACGACTACGAGGTGATCGTGGCCTCCCGGGACTGGCACGATGCCGACGGCGACAACGGCGGCCACTTCTCCACGACCCCGGACTACACCGACTCCTGGCCCGTGCATTGCGTCGCCGGCATGGCCGGAGCCGAGTATGATCCGTTGCTCGTGACCGACCGCGTCACCCACCACGTGCGCAAGGGCCAGGGCCGCCCGGCCTACTCGATGTTCGAGGGGGTGACCGACGACGGTGCGACGGTCGCCGCGGTGCTGAGTGCGGCCGGCGTCGTGACGGCCGATGTCGTCGGCATCGCCACGGACCACTGCGTCCGGGCTTCTGCGCTCGACGCGATCGCCCACGGCGTCCACGTCCGTGTGCTCACCGACCTGATCGCCGGGGTCGCCCCCGAACCCAGTGCCGCTGCTCTCGCCGAGCTTGCACACGCCGGTGCCGAACTGCTGGAGAGCGCGGAGACGTGAGTCGCAGCGTCCTCCTCCTCCGCGCGGTCAACGTCAGCGGACGCAACAGTGTGCCGATGATGCGGCTGCGCGAGCTGCTCGCCGCCGAGACCGACCTGGGGGACGTCTCCACCTACATCGCGAGCGGCAACATCCTCTGCGCGACGCCGCGAGAACCCGCGGCGGCCTGCGCGACGGTCCGGGCGCTCATCGCGGCGGAGTTCGGTGTCGACACTCCGGTCATCCATCGCACGCACGCCGAGCTCGCCGAGTCCGAAGCGGCCCAGCCCTTCCCGGAGGGGGAGCTGAAGCTCGTGCACGCGATGTTCCTCGAGGGTGAGCCCGCCCCCGGGGCTCTCGAGGCTCTGCACGAGCGCCTGATGCCGGGGGAGCGCCTCGCCCTGGTCGGACACGATCTGTGGATCGACTACGCCCCCGGCGGGGTGCACACGACGAAGCTCTCGAAAGCCGTGCTCGACCGGGCGCTCGGGGTTCCCGGCACGGCGCGCAACCTGCGCACGGTGCGGAAGCTCATCGCGCTGACGGCGTGACCACGGCCCGGCTCAGCGCGGTCGGCGGCATCTGGGCATGCGGGGCGAGGTCCACCCGACGAGAATCGCAGTCCGGGCACCGGACGTACAGCACGACGCCCTCGCTCGTGGGATGGCGCGACTCCACGAGCCAGGCGTGCTCGTGGGTGTCGTCGGGGGAGGTGAGACGGGGGATCGGGAGGGTGTCGGAGGAGGCCATGGGACCAGCGTGATGTAATGGTCTTATGCATCTCAACCCTTACGGGGAGTATGCGGTGCTCCTCGCCGCCTCCCTCGCGAACGACTGGCCGGAGGACCGCGCGGGGATCGAGGAACGCGCGCTCGCGCTGGGGATGACGCAGACGTTTCCGCCGGCCCCCGACGACCACGCGCAGGTGCGCGCCGTGATCGACGACTGGCTGGCCATCGTGGATGAACCGGACCCCGATGCGCGGGCCGCCCTGCTCAACGATCAGCTCGCCACCGCGGGCGCCTATCCGCGGCTCACCAATCACGATGACGAGGGCTGGCACCTGCACTACCGGGACGACGTGCGCTCGCTGCCCTTCGTGCTGCGCGCGATCATCAACCTCGGCACGGCGCTGCACCTCGTGACCCGGGGGATGAACCGACTCGGGCGCTGCGACGCGCCGCCGTGCACCAACGTCGTCGCGGACGTGACGCGCAACGGCCGCCAGCGGTTCTGCTCCGTGAGGTGCGCGAACCGGGCGGCCGTGCGGCGCCATCGGGCGCGCGTGAGCTGATGGTCAGGCGGTCTGTCCCGCGTGCTTGCCCTCGCCGATCTCCTCGACCAGCTTGGCGTTGAACGCCGGGAGGTCATCGGGGGTGCGGCTCGACACGAGCCCCTCGTCGACCACGACCTCCTCGTCCACCCAGCTCGCGCCGGCATTGCGGAGATCGGTCTTCAGGCTCGGGTAGCTCGTGATCGTCCGGCCGTCGACGACGCCGGCCTCGATGAGGATCCAGGCGCCGTGGCAGATGACGCCCACCGGCTTGTGCTGCTCGAAGAACGCACGTGCCAGGTCGATGGAGGCGTGATCCATCCGGAGGTGATCCGCGTTCACCACGCCGCCGGGCAGCACGAGCGCGTCGAACTGGTCGGCGCTGGCGTCCGCGGCCTTCAGGTCGACGGCCTGTTCGTGGCCGTTCTTCCCGGTGATCGCTGCTCCGTCCGGGGCGATGAGTGTGGCGCTCGCGCCCTCCGTCGTCACCGCCTCCCAGGGGCTCGTGAGCTCGCTGTCCTCGAAGCCGTCCGTCGCCAGGAATGCCACGCGGTTTCCGGTGAGAGTCATGGTCCGTCCTTTCGGTAGGAAGTCGCCCTGTTCCGGGGACTCCTCGACCCTCTCGCAGGGCTCCGGGCGTCGCCAGGGGGTGGCCAGCCGCGGACGACGGTGATACAGAGCGGCCGCGCTGGCGGGAATGGCATCGGCGACTCGATACGATCCAGACATGCGCCTCCGCCCTGCTCTCCTCCTCCTGCCGGTGCTGGTCGTCCTCGCCGGCTGCACGCCGGCTCCGGAGCCGACACCGACCGTGACCTCCACCCCCTCGGAGACGCCGTCGTCCTCGCCCGTCCCGACCACGGCGCCGACGCCCACGGAGACGTCCGCGCCGCCGGCTGCCGGCGCCTTCGCGAAGGGGCAGCTCGTCTCTCTCTGCACCGAGAAGATCCGCTCGATCTCGCCGGATGCGACGTTCTTCGCCGACATGGCGACCACGGAGTGGCTGGGAGAGTCGGCGGTGTGGTTCGTGGCCGTCCCGGAGACGATCGACGGTCAGGACAACGTCGCCGTCTGCGGCATCGGGGGGAGCCCCGAGGCCCCGGACTTCGTGATGCACGGCGAGACGCTGCCGGACGGCGTCGCCGGGATCCGCGACGACCTGCTCGCCGGGAACGCCGGCGGCGACGACTGAGGATGCGGTGGGCCCCGTGGGGCTCGAACCCACGACCCGCGGATTAAAAGTCCGATGCTCTGCCAACTGAGCTAGAGGCCCGTGCTCCCAGTCTAGGGGGCGCACGACGAG
>Ga0233424_10001117_pt1 | contig 26001 bp, 27 predicted proteins | sample Watercolumn_Towu_FD_181011 | JGI IMG/M metagenome (GOLD analysis project Ga0233424, IMG submission 181011) | Freshwater microbial communities from Lake Towuti, South Sulawesi, Indonesia - Watercolumn_Towuti2014_125_MG | ecosystem: Environmental > Aquatic > Freshwater > Lake | place: Indonesia... | reverse complement strand
CCATCATCTGGTCCAGCTCGGTCGCCATCAAAATCTCTCCTCTTTCGCTTGTGCTTGCCTGCCCTTATGAAGGGGAAAACCCTTGGGGAAAAGCCTTGATCCTGCCCATTTCGGCGCTAGCCGCCAACATTGCCGCCAGCGCGAGCGCCGCCGTCGCCAAGTCCGCGATCCGGTTCGAGGAGCTGGGCCTGTCGCCGGTCGCGCTGCAGATCGGGTCGTTCCAGCTCAAATGGTACAGCCTGGCCTATTTGTTCGGCATCCTGATCGGCTATTGGTACATGGGCAAGATGCTGAAACAGCCCGGCGCGCCGATGGCGCAGCGCCATGCCGACGACCTGATGCTCTATTGCACGCTCGGCATCATCCTGGGCGGCAGGCTGGGCTATGTCACCTTCTACCGCCCCGATCTCTACGCGACCCCGCTCGAGGTGTTCAAGGTCTGGGAGGGCGGCATGTCCTTTCATGGCGGGCTGATCGGCGTGCTGCTCGCGATCGCCTACCTGACCTGGCGCAACCGCTTAAGCTATCTGCGCGTCGGCGATTATGTCAGCTGCGTCGTGCCGCTCGGCCTGCTCTTCGGACGGCTCGCCAATTTCGTCAATGCAGAGCTCTGGGGCCGCCCGACCGACGTGCCCTGGGCGGTCATCTTCCCGACCGATCCCGACGGCCTGCCGCGCCATCCCAGCCAGCTGTACGAAGCGGGGCTCGAAGGGCTGGTGCTGGGCCTCGTGCTGATGGTGCTGTTCTGGAAGACCGATGTGCGCCACCGTCCAGGCTTTCTGGGCGGAGTGTTCCTGGCGGGCTATGGCGCCGCGCGTTTCATCGTCGAATATTTCCGCAATCCCGATGCGCACCTCATCGAATTTGCCGAACAGACGGGGATGAGCATGGGCCAGTGGCTGACCGTGCCGATGATCCTGATCGGCCTATATCTGATGGTCTCCTCGCGCGGACGCACGGCCAAGCCGCTGCCCGCCACTTCCTGAACCGATGGACGAGACCGAAGGCGAGGGGGCAGCGCCGCAGGGGCTCGAGGCGGTGTTCCGTCGGCTGATCGGCACGACCGGCCCGATCAGCGTGGCGCATTACATGGCCGAGGCCAATGCGCATTACTACAACCGGGCCGATCCGCTCGGCACCACCGGCGATTTCATCACCGCGCCCGAGATCAGCCAGATGTTCGGCGAGATGATCGGTCTGTGGCTGGCCGATCAATGGCAGCAGGCGGGCAAGCCGCCGCTCTGCCATTATGTCGAATTCGGACCCGGCAGGGGCACGCTCGCCGCCGATGCACTGCGCGCGATGGAGCAGTTCGGCTTTCGTCCGAAGGTGCATCTGATCGAGGGCAGCACCGCGCTGCGCATGGCGCAGAAGCTGAGCGTGCCCGGCGCGACCTGGCATGACGGGCTGGACAGCGTCCCGCGCGAGGGGCCGCTGCTGATCGTCGCCAACGAATTTCTCGACGCATTGCCGGTGCGGCAGATCGTGCGCACCGAAAATGGCTGGCGCGAGCGGGTGGTGGTGCACAATGGCGAGCGCTTCCTGCCCGTCGCAGGCGCCAGGCCGATGGATTCGGTGGTCCCGGCGGAGCTCGCCGACAGCCCCGAGGGCACGATCCTGGAAAGCAGCCCGGCGGCAGCCGGCATGGCGTACGAGATCGCGGCGCGGCTGAAGGCGCAGGGCGGTGCGGCACTGTTCATCGATTACGGCTATGCCGAGCCCCGGACGGGAAGCACGCTGCAGGCGGTGCGCGCGCACCGGAAGGTCGATCCCTTCGCCGATCCGGGACTGGCCGATCTCACCGCTCTGGTAGATTTCCCGCAGCTGAAGCGCATCGCTCTGGCGGGCGATGTCGATTGCCATGGTCCGGTGGGGCAGGGCGACTGGCTGATGGCGCTGGGCATCGCGCAGCGCGCGGCGGTGCTCGCCAAGGGGCAGCCTGCCAAGGCGAACGAGATCATGACCGCGCTCGACCGGCTGGTCTCGCCTGAACAGATGGGGACGCTGTTCAAGGTCATCGCCTATCGCGGCCCAGGCTGGCCGGTGGGTGCGGGGTTTGGGGGAGCATCCTGACTTTATCGTCATTCCCGCGAAGGCGTGAATCCCGCTTTTTCAGCACGGCGCCCCAGTGGCAGGACCCCCGCGTGCGCAGGGGTGACGGGTGCAGATGGCAATTGGCCTAGGCCGCTGCGCGTTTCAGCCGGTCGTTGATCGCGTCGCCCATGCCGCCCATCGGCACCGGCGCGATGGCAATTCGCGCGCGGTCGCTGGCATCGGCGCGGTGGAGCGCGGCATAGAGGTTCGCCGCTGCCTCGGCGAGATCGCCCGAGGCCGAGAGCGTGTCATCGCCCATCATATCGCCAAAGCCGATCAGCCATTCGTCAGGTTGAGCGGACACCGCCCCAAGCCGCAGCGGTTTGCCCGGCGCATAATGGCTGGCGAGCTGGCCGGGGGCCTCGATGCGCTGGTCGGCGAGCGGGATCGGCGGTTCGCCGAGCAGCGCGGCGATCGCCTCCGGATCGATCGGGCCGGGGCGCAGCAGCTGCCAGCCCGCGGGTTCGTCGCCCAAGTTGCGCAGCGCAACTATGGTCGATTCGAGCCCGGCCCTAGCTGCACCGCCGTCGACGATCAGGTCGAGTCCCTCGCCCAGGCTCGCCGCGACATGCTCCGCCCGGGTCGGGCTGATCGCACCCGAGCGGTTGGCGGACGGCGCGGCGAGCCTCAGCCCGCTCGCCGCCAGCACCGCGCGCATCACTGGGTGCGCGGGGCAGCGCAGCGCGATGGTCGAAAGCCCGGCGGTCACCGCCGGGGCGATTCCCGCCCCTTCCCGCAGCGGCAGAACCAGCGTCAGCGGACCCGGCCAGAAGGCGGCAGCCAGTTTTTCTGCGCGCGCATCAAAAATCGCAATCGCCCGTGCGCCTTTCAGGTCGGGCACATGCACGATCAGCGGGTTGAAATCGGGCCGGCCCTTGGTGCGATAGATCGCCGCTACGGCATCCGCGCGCGCGGCATCAGCGGCCAGGCCATAGACCGTTTCGGTTGGCAGTGCGACGATCTGCCCGGCGCGCAGCATCGCCGCCGCGCGCGCGATCCCGGCGGCGTCGGCGGGCGCAATCCTCGGGTTAGAAGGCTTGGAAGCTGGCATGTTGCTGCCTATACAGCGCTCGAACGCAAGGGACAGCAGGGAATAGACCATGACCTTCACCGCACCGACCACCGAACAGCTGTTTGTCTTGAAGACGATCACCGGCATCGAAGAACTCGCAAGCCATGAGCGCTTTGCCGAGGCGACGCCCGATCTGGTCGAGGCGATCGTCGAGGGTGTGGGCGAATTTGCCGCCGGGGAATTCGCGCCGCTGTACCGGATCGGCGACACGGTCGGTGCGAGGCTGATCGACGGATCGGTGAAGATGCCCGAAGGCTACCGGGAGGCCTACCAGCATTATGTCGAGGCGGGCTGGAGTGCCTTGAGCGCGCCTGCCGATCATGGCGGCCAGGGCCTGCCGTTTTCTCTCGCCACCGTCGCGCTCGATTCGCTGGGTGCAGCCAACATGGCCTTCGCGCTCTGCCCGATCCTCACCGTCGGCGCGATCGAGGCGCTGCACCATCATGGCAGCGATCAACAGAAGGCGCTGTACCTGCCGAAACTGTCGACCGGCGAATGGACCGGCACGATGAACCTCACCGAACCGCAGGCGGGCAGCGATGTCGGCGCGCTGCGCGCGACCGCGACCCCGCGCGGCGATGGTACCTATGCGATCCGCGGGCAGAAGATCTACATCTCGTTCGGCGATCATGACATGGCCGACAACATCATCCACCTCGTGCTCGCGCGCACCCCCGACGCGCCTGCAGGGACCAAGGGCATCTCGCTGTTCCTCGTGCCCAAATACCGGCTCGATGCCGATGGCAATCCGGGCGAGGCGAACGGCATCAAGACGGTTTCGATCGAGCATAAGATGGGCATCAACGCCTCGCCCACCTGCGTGCTGCAGTTCGGCGAAGAAGGCGAGAGCATCGGCGAGCTGATCGGCCCCGAATTCGGCGGGATGCGCGCGATGTTCACGATGATGAACAATGCGCGGCTCAATGTCGGGCTGCAGGGCGTCCAGATTGCCGAGGGCGCGACGCAAAAGGCGCTGTGGTTCGCGCGCGAGCGCGTCCAGTCGGCGCGCGCAGGCGCAGGGCGCGATCCGGTGGCGATCATCGAGCATCCTGACGTGCGCCGCATGCTGCTGCGCATGAAGGCGGGGACCGAGGCGATCCGCGCGCTGCTCTATTACGCCTCGGGCCAAGTCGATCGCGCGAATCTGGGCGTGCCCGGCGCGCGCGAGATGGTCGACCTCTTGACCCCGCTCGCCAAGACCTATGGCACCGATCTGGGCAGCGAGATCGCCTCGCTCGGCGTGCAGATCCACGGCGGCATGGGCTATGTCGAGGAGACCGGCGCGGCGCAATATTATCGCGATATCCGCATCGCGCAGATCTATGAGGGGACCAACGGCATCCAGGCGGCGGACCTGGTCGGGCGCAAGCTCGGCATGGCGGGCGGCGATGTCGTGCGCGGCCTGATCGCCGAGGTCCAGGCCGATGCGGGCAACCACCCCGCGCTGGCCTCGCTCGCAGGCGATGTCGCGGAAGTGACCGAATATATGGTCGGTGCGAATGTCGATGACCGGCTGGCGGGCAGCTATCCCTATTGCACGATGATGGCGGTGATGACGGCGGGCTGGCTGATGCTCAAGCAGAGCCACGCCGCGCAGGCGATGCTCGATGCGGGCGAGGGGAATGCCGAGTTCCTGAAAGCCAAGCTGGTGACGACGCGCTTCTATCTCGAGCGCATGGTGCCCGAGGCGAGCGGCCTCAAGGCGGCGGCGATGGCGGGCGCGGACCTGCTCTACGCGCTCGACGCCGAGGCGCTGGCGGCTTGAGCGGTTGGTGAGCGCAACCTCCACGGCCGTTTGTCCCGAGCGTGTCGAGGGACGTATGCCCGAACGGTACCGAGTACGTCCCTCGACATGAGCCAAGGGCTCATGTTTATCCTGAGCGACGCCGAGAGGCGGCGTTGAAGGGCTCGGGACAAACGGGTAGGGGTCCGGTCATGGATGAAACTGAGCTTCTAGCCCGCATCGCGGCCGCGATTGAGCGCCTCGCGCCGCCGCCGGTGCAGGTCGCGGACTGGACCGCGCACCCGGCCTATGTGTGGAGCGCGCTTGGAGCGCAGGCGGTGCCCACGCTCAGGGCCGTCCCGCTCGAGCGCTTGCGCGGAATTGATGCGCAAAAGGCGAGCTTCGTGGAAAATGTCCATCGCCATGCCGCCGGCCAGGCGGCGCATGACGTGCTGCTCTGGGGATCGCGTGGCATGGGCAAGTCGGCTTTGGTCAAGGCAGCGGTCGCCGATGCGCAAGGTGCTGGCGCGCCGCTCGCACTCGTCCAGACCGGGGGCGAGCCCGATGCGCTGACCGGGCTGCCCGCCTTGTTCGCCGCACTGGGAGCGGTGGATCGCCGTTTCCTGGTGTTCATCGACGATATCGGCTTTGACGGCCCCGACGCGGCCAGCGCTGCGCGTTCGCTGCGGTCGCTGCTCGAAGGCGGGGCGATGGCGCGTCCAGCCAATGTCCGGCTCGCGGTCACCTCGAACCGCCGCGCGATCGTCGAGCGGCACATGGCCGAACAGGACGATCCGATCAATCCGCGCGACGCGGTCGACGATCGGCTGGCGCTGGCTGACCGGTTCGGGCTGAGCCTCGGCTTTCCCGCCTGCGACCAGAATGCCTATCTCGCGATCATCGCCGGCTATGCCGAAGCCTATGGGCTCGATTTCGATCCCGAGGACGCGCTGCTCTGGGCGCGGCAGCGGGGTGCGCGATCGGGGCGGATCGCCTGGCATTATGTCACCGAACTGGCGGGCCGCGCGGGCCGCTCGCTCGATTGAACTGCGGCGTCATGAGCGCGCTGCCAATCCTCTACAGCTTCCGCCGCTGCCCGTTCGCGATGCGTGCGCGCATGGCGCTGATGGTGAGCGGCCGGAGTGTCGAACTGCGCGAGATCCTGCTGCGCGCCAAGCCGCAGGCGATGCTCGACGCCTCGCCCAAGGGCACGGTACCGGTGCTGGTGCTTCCCGATACCCGAGTGATCGACCAGAGCCTCGATATCATGCGCTGGGCGCTGGCGCGGCACGATCCCGAGGGCTGGCTGCGGGGCGACGATGCGGAGCTGATCGAGCGCTTCGACGGCCCGTTCAAGCACCATCTTGACCGCTACAAATATCCGGGCCGCCATGGCAGCGACCCGATCGAGCATCGCACGGCGGGGCTGCAGCATCTGGAATCGCTCGAACAGCGTCTTGCCGCCAGCGCGTTCCTGTGCGGATCGACCCGGACGCTCGCCGACATCGCGCTCTTCCCGTTCATCCGCCAGTTCGCCGCGACCGACCAGGCCTGGTTCGATGCGCAGCCGCTGCCGCAGGTGCACGGCTGGCTGGCAGGACTGATCGGTTCGGACCTGTTCGCATCCGTAATGCTGCGGCTTCCCCCGTGGCAGCCGGGCGATGCGCCTACCGTGTTTGCCACCGGTTAACCGGCCCGTGCTAGGTCCTGCCGCCATGCTGACCCGCTTTCTGCCCTATCGCCTGCAAACGCGCCTGGACAACTGGCGTCACGATCGTGCGTGTCGCCCGGTGCTGGAAACCGCGCCGATCCGTCCAGCCAATGACGGGCTTGTCATCTTCTCGATGATGGGGACGGCGGTGCTGCTGCCCTATCTGGTGGCGGTCAAGTCCTTCTGGGGGCAGCTGCGGCGGGGGCGCATCGTCATCCTGTCCGATGGCACGCTCACCACCGAAGACCGTGCGGTGCTCGCCTGGCATTGCGGCAAGCCCGAGATCATCGATATCGCCGATGTCGACCATAACGGCTTCCCAGCGGGCGGTGCCTGGGAGCGGTTCCTGTCGATCCTCGACCGGCGCGGCGACGATTATGTCATCCAGCTCGACAGCGACACGGTGACCCTGGGGCGTCCCGATGTCGTGGCGGATGCCATTGCCGCCAATCGCAGCTTCACCCTGCTCGGCGGTCCCGAATGGGACATCGGCGTCAAGACCTGTACCGACTATGTCCCGCCCGCGCCCGACAATCCGGGCGAGGCACGGCACATCCAGTCGCGGATGGAACGCGCGCTTGCCAGCATCCAGGGCGCCGAGCGCCATGGCTATATCCGCGGCTGCGCAGGCTTTGCCGGCTTCGCGCGCGGCGGCAACGGGCGCGAGACCGCGCGCTTCTTCCATGACGAGATGGCGCGGCTGCTGGGCCACGCGGCGATGGCCGAATGGGGCAGCGAGCAGGTGACCTCCAGCTTCGTGGTCGCGAACGATCCGGATCCCGTACTGCTGCCCTATCGCCAGTACGGCAATTACTGGGCCGAGCCCTGGGATGCCGATTGCCGCTTCATGCATTTTGTCGGCGCGCACCGCCATGACGGCACCGCCTATCGCGATGCGACGCGTGCCGCGCTTGCGCAGATGGACCGCTGAGCGCCGGTCTTCGACCGACAGCACTGGACAGCGCCGCTTCGCACCCCGATAGCGGCACCATGGCCAGCACCCCCGCCCCGCTTACCGTTGCCCCGCGCGCGCCGCTGCTGGCCTTTGTCGCCTGTGCCGGCGGCATGATGTTCTTCGGCGCCATGGACAGCGCGATGAAGGCGGTGACGATCGATATCGGCGTGATCGCGGCCTTGTTCTGGCGCTGCCTGATCGGTTCGGCGCTGGCAGGCGCGTTGTTCTGGTGGAAGGGCAACCGGCGGCTGCCGCGCGGCGCGGCGCTGCGGCTGCATCTGCTGCGCGGCACGGTGGTGGCAGGCATGGCGGTGCTGTTCTTCTGGGGGCTGGCACGCACGCCGATGGCCGAGACCGTGGCGATCACCTTCATCGCGCCGATCATCGCGCTGTTTCTCGCTGCGGTGCTGCTCAAGGAACGGATCGGGCGCGGCGCGGTGCTCGCATCGGTGCTCGGCTTTGGCGGGGTGCTGGTGATCGCCGCCGGCCGTCTCGGCTGGCTGGGCGGCGAGGCGGCCGCATCGCAGGGCGAGGCCGGGTGGCAGGGGATCGCCGCGATCATGGCGTCGGCAGTGCTCTATGCCTGGAACCTGATCCTGCAGCGCCAGCAGGCACAGATCGCCAGCCCGCAGGAAATCGTGCTGGTGCAGAATGTCATCATGGGCTTCTGGTTCGGCCTCGCCATGCCCTTTGCCGGCGCGGCGATGCCGGGCGACGCCGCGATGGCCGCGCCGATCGGCTGGGGCCTGCTGACGCTGGCGGCGATGCTGGCAATCCTGTCGCTCTCGCTGCTCTCCTGGGCCTATGCCCGCGCCGAGGCACAAGCGCTGGTGCCGCTCGAATATTCGATGTTCATCTGGGGCGCGCTGTTCGGTTGGCTGATCTTCAACGAGACGATCGGCTGGACGACGCTGGCAGGCGCGGCGCTGATCGTTACCGGCTGCTGGCAGGTGGCACGGCGGCAGGCCAGTTGACGACCCGCCGCACCCCGAGACAGTTCGCGCTTTCCCCGTCGCCCCATTGTGGCTAGGCAGAATCGGGGACAATCTTCAAATTCGATAGACGGGACACGGGCGCAGGGCATGACACGGATTTTGCTGGGGGTGGCAGGCATTGCGCTGATCCTGTCGATCGCATTGCTGCTCTCAAACAATCGCCGCGCCATCCGGCTGCGCGTGGTCGGCGCCGCCTTTGCGCTGCAGGCCGGCATCGCGGTGCTGGTGCTCTATGTGCCCGCCGGTCGCACCGCCATCCAGGCGATGTCGCGCGGCGTTTCCAACCTGCTCGGCTATGCGCAGGCGGGCACCAACTTCATCTTCGGTCCGCTGGCCAGCCCCGATGTCGGCGGCAACAGCTTTGCCATCGCCGCGCTGCCGGTGATCATCTTCTTCTCGGCGCTCGTCTCGATCCTCTATTATCTCGGCATCATGCAGCGCGTGATCCAGTGGGTCGGCGGCGGCATCGAGAAGCTGATCGGCATCTCCAAGGTCGAAAGCCTGTGCGCCGCGGCAAACATCTTTGTCGGGCAGAGCGAATCGCCGCTGGTCATCCGCCCCTATCTCGCCGCCCTGAAGCCCGCGCAGCTGTTCACGGTGATGAGCGTCGGCATGGCCGGCGTCGCCGGGACGATCCTCGCCGCCTATGCCGCGATGGGCATCCGCATCGACTATCTGCTCGCCGCGGCCTTCATGTCCGCGCCGGGCGGCATCCTGATGGCCAAGATCATCATGCCCGACGATCCGGCGGATATCAGCAGCGAGGCGGTGATGCCGCTCGATGTCGAATATGAGGAAGAGCGCCCCGCCAATGTCATCATGGCCGCCGCGATGGGCGCGCAGACCGGCGTCAAGCTGGCGGTCGCGGTCGGCGCCATGGTGTTGGCGTTTGTCGCGCTGGTCGCGCTCGCCAACGGCATTTTCGGCGGCATCGGCGGCTGGTTCGGCCAGCCCGATCTCTCTTTCCAGCAGGTCGTCGGATATGTCTTCGCCCCCGTCATGTACCTGATCGGCGTGCCCTGGGACGAGGCGCTGCGCGCAGGCGGGCTGTTCGGTACCAAGATCGTGCTCAACGAATTCGTCGCGTTCATCGAGCTGAGCAAGCCCGAGGCCGGGCTATCGGCGCGGACGGTCGCAATCATCACCTTCGCCTTGTGCGGCTTTGCCAATTTCTCGTCGATCGCCATCCAGATGGCGGTGACCGGCGGCCTCGCGCCCAGCCAGCGCCCGATGATCGCGCGGCTGGGCCTCAAGGCGCTCGCCGCCGGCAGCCTCGCCAACCTGATGAGCGCGGCGCTGGCGGGCCTGCTGATCACGGTGTGAGGCGATGCGCCGTCCCGCTCTTGTTGCAGGACTGCGCTACGGCCTGGAAGCCTTCGCCCTCGGCTTCATCCTGGGCATAATTCGAACCATGATCGTCGCACCCGCAATCGGGGTATCCGCGGCCGTGATGATCGAGTTCCCCTTGCTGCTGCTGGCCATGGCCTGGCGAGCACGGACGATTGTCCGGCGGCCACCCGAGCTTTCAGGCACCGCAAACCTGGTCGTCATGGGCCTCACCGGATCGATCGTGCTGATGTTCGCCGAACTGCTGCTGGGCCTGGCCCTGGGGATCAGTGCCCGGCAATGGTATGACGATCTCTTCCACATGCCCGGGATCGCCGGACTTGCGGGACAGGGGCCATTGGCGCTGTTCCCGCTGCTGTTCGGGAGGCGGAAGCCGATCAGGGCTGGGTGAACGATGGCGGGTCCGAGGCGTCCATCGAATCGTCGAGCGCGTCGTCGAGCTCGTCTTCGCTGACATTGTCCTTGTCGACATCGGGCTCGGTCGGCTTGTCGGAGTCGCCCTCGGCCTGATCGTTCAGGCTCGATGTCTTGGCGCCCGCGCGCTGCGCGGTCTCTTCGGTGCAGTCGACGGGCTCGGTCGGCTTGGGGGTCTGGGTATCGGTCATGGGGGAATTCTCCTTGCTGCCCGGACTACGCCGGGCCGCGCAAGGCGGTTCCCGTCAGGCGACCCCGGCGCGCCGCAGCTCGGGCCCCAGCCTGCCGGTCAGCCACAGCGCCCACATGCGGAAATCCGCCGCCAGCGACCAGAGCGGATAGGTGAAGGTGGCAGGCCGGTTGCGCTCGATCCGCCAATGGCTGATCCAGGCGAAGAAATAGCCCGCCACCGGCATCATCGCGAACAGCAGGAAATTGCCGGTGACAAGCGCCGCGAGCGCCAGCAGCACGACCAGCGACGTGCCCGTATAATGCCACGCGCGGGTCAGCGCCCGGCTGTGTTCGCGCAGATAGAAGGGCCAGAATTCGGCGAAGCTGGTGTAACGCTGCATCTCGATTGTCTCCCGCGGCCATGATAGCCACAGATCATGTCCGCGATCCAGACCGACCTTCTCTTCGTCTACGGCACGCTGCGCCGGGGTAGCGATCATGAAAATGCGGCGCGTCTGTCAGCGGAAAGCGAATGGCTCGGCACGGGCACGCTCGCCGGAACGCTCTACCGCGTCAGCTGGCACCCGGCGCTGGTGCTGGAGGGGGAGGACCGCGTGACCGGCGACCTGCTGCGCCTCACCGACCCCGCTGCGTCGCTACCTTGGCTCGACGCGTTCGAAAGCTGCGGCCCCGACGACCCGCCCCCGCACGACTATCGCCGCGAAATCGGGAGCGTCATGACAGCATCCGGCGCGGTGGAGGCGATGGTCTATGTCTGGAACTTGGGCGTCGAAGGACTGGAGCGGATGCCGGGCGGGGATTGGCTGGCGATCGCGCCATGATCGAGGTGCGCATCCTGGGAAGCGACGAAGCGCAGGTCCTCGTCCATGTGGCAGCCGATGTCTTCGACAATCCCGTCGATCCGCAGCAGACTGCCGCCTTTTTCGCCGATCCGCGCCACCATATCGCGGTGGCGATCGACGCCGGGCAGGTGGTCGGCTTTGCCTCGGGCGTCGACTATCTCCATCCCGACAAGCCGCCCGAATTGTGGATCAACGAGGTCGGCGTGGCGCCGAGCCACCAGGGGCAGGGGCTGGGCAAGAGGCTGATGGCCTGCCTGCTTGCGCATGGCCAAAAGCTCGGCTGCGGCAGTGCCTGGGTGCTGACCGAACAGGGCAATCGCCCGGCACGGGCGCTGTACGAGGCAGCAGGCGGCGTGCGCGAGCCCGATGACAGCAACGCCGACGGGCAGGTGGTGTTTTATGCCTTCAGGACTTCGATGGCCTGAAGGGCAGCCTTACTGGCTGTCTGCAACACCATCATATTTGAGTTCGAGATAGCGGCCGCGGATCGCGAGCTTGTCGGCATCGCCCTCGGCAATCGTGCGGGTGGCGCTGGCGATTTCGCGTTCGATGACGCCAAGGCCATGGATCAGCTGCTCGTCGGGGGTGCGCTCGCCGCGCTTTTCCTGCCGCATGCTCGCCGGGATCTTGCGATAGCCGGTGATGAGTTCGGGCAGATGCTCGCCCACCAGCTTGCGAATCTCGCGCGCGGGTTCGCTGTTTTCCTCGAGCGTCTGGAGCTGCGGCGCGAGCATGTCGAGCTGCACGCCGATCTGGTCGACCAGGGTCACCGCCGGCGCCGGGAGCGCGGGGCGCTGGCTTTCCAGCCAGATCTCGGTCTTGCCGGCGAGCACCTTCAAGGGCTCCTTGGCGAGCCGTTCGGGCGTCGGCACTTTCAGCTTCATGCCGCTGCCGAGCACCACGGTGGCGACCACCGCCGCGAGCACGGTGAGCAGCACGCCATAGAAGCCGATGCCGTCGATGATCGCGCCGACAATGCCCGCCGCCACCAGGATGACGCCGATGCTGATCGCGATCGCCGCGATCTTCTTCCACATATGCTCGCGCTTCAGCGCCCGCGACTTGCTGCCGATCGACGGGCCCATCTGGACGCGGCGCTTGACCGCCGCGGCATCGGCGATGATCTGGTCGGACTGGCTGATCAGCGATTTGGACATGCGCGTACCTGCTTCAAGCCTCCAGCGAGCTCAGCAGCGAGGGGCCGGACGATGCGCCGCCGCCGCCCTGCGAGGCACCCTCGGCGCGCGCGATATAGCCCTTGGACTTCTCGACTTCCTTGCTCAGCGTGTCGACCGTGGTCTTCATGCTGTCCAATGCCTTGACCTTGAACGTGTCGATATTGTCCATCGTGTCGTAGATGTTCTGGAACGCGCGCTGCAGCGTCTCGACGGGAATCGTCGCCGAAGCCGCCTGTTCGTGGATCTTGGCGGTCTGGTCCTTGAGCATCGTGCCGGTCGAATCGATGATGTTCGCGGTGGTGGTGTTGAGCGCGGTGATCTGGTCGAGCACCAGCTTCTGCCCGACCAAAGCCTGCGCCACGGTAACAGCCGTGCGCAGTGCCGCGACGGTGGTCGTGCTGGCGCGATCGACGCCCTTGACCAGCTCGACATTGTTCTTCTTGACCAGATCGAGAGCGAGATAGCCCTGCACGGTCACCGCCATTTGCGTCAGCAGGTCCTGCGTGCGCTGGCGTACATAGAAGAGCGCGGTTTCCTTGATCGCCTTGGCCTTGGCCGGGTCGGTCATCTCGAGCTCGGCGGCCTTGGCCTCGAGCCGCGCGTCGAGCGTCTTCGACACGTGGATCATCTGCTCGAGCTTGCCCATGGCGGCCCAAAGGTTCTGGCGCTCGACGTCGATCGCGGCATTGTCCATCAGCAGCTCGTCCTTGCCGCTCTGCAAGGACGCGAGGATCGACTGGATATGCCCCTGGCTCGACTTGTAGCTGTCGAAATAGTCACGCATCTTGTTGCCGAAGGGGATGATGCCGAAAATCTTCTTGCGGGTGAACAGGTCGCCCTTCTTGCCGGGGTCGAGATCCTCGACCGTGCGGCGCAGCTGCGCGAGGTTCGCGCCGACAGAATTGTCATTGTCCATCGCGCGCACGGGGCGGTCGAGAAAGCGGTTCGACTGGCCCGCCGCGTCGGTGATTTCCTTGCGGCCCATATTGGTGATCTGGTCGACGCGCTTGCCGAACTCGGGCGAGTTGACGTCCTGCGCGACGAGATCGCTGATGAAGCCGTCGACCTTTTCGTCGAGCTTCGAGCGCACCTCTTCGGACACCGGAACCAGCCCCGTCGCCTCGGCTGCGGTGACGATCGGCACCGGTTCGGGCGCTTCCAGCGTCAGTTTCTTGTCCGCAATCGCAGTTTGCGTCGCCATGGCCTTTGCGCTCCCGTTCGCTCTTGTTCCCCAAAATGAGGGGAGATGCCCGTCAGGGCAAGAGATAAGTGTTACTGTGTTAAGATAACAATACAGCCGCAAAGTGCAAGGAAAATGGCGGGCCTGGCCCGCCATTGTCCATCACGGGCGTGGCGCGTGTCGCGCCTACGCCCCCATGTCCCATAATGCGACACAAACGCTCGCGACGAAGACGAAGATCGCCACCAGCGCCGCGATTTCCCATGGGCTGGCACCAAGCGCGCGGGCATTGGCGGCTTCGAATGCGGCGATGCGATAGCGCAGCGATTCGTCGCTTTTCAGCAGGCCGATATCGAGCACTGGTGCGGTGCGCAGATAGCGGACCATTTCGTCGCGTTCGGATGTGCTGATGTCGGGATAGCGCTGGAACAGGGTTTTCATGCGCTTGCGCCGCGCTTCATGGCTTGTGTCATTGGCGGCTTGCGCCTCGGCAATATCTTGCATGCTATGTCTTTCTTGAAACTGGTGGAGGGCGCGCTCAGGGGCTCTGGAGCAGCTCGACCATGCGCCGCGCGGTTTCCTGTTCGGCGCGGACGATGTGGCGCACGCCCAGCCGGGCAAGGTGCGCGTATTCGTCCTCGGAATGCGCCCGGGCGATGACCTTCAGTTCCGGGTTCAGTATCCGCGCGCGCTGGTGGATCGCGCCTGCCTCATAGCCTTCAGGTATGGCGAGGATGAGCGCGCTGGCGCGATCGATCCCCGCCCTTTCCAGGATACCGCTTTCCACCGCATCGCCGCGCACCGTGGTCAGGCCCTGATCGGCGGCCATGGCGAGATTTTCGAGATTGTCCTCGATCACCACCAGGCTGCCCGGTGCGGCTTTCAGCGCGGCGGCGACATGCCGACCGACACGGCCATGGCCGATGATGATGATATGCCCCTTATCGGCGGGCGGATCTTGTGCGGGCGTGTCGTCGGAAAAGCGCTCCTGAATCCGCATGACCCAGCCGAACAGGAACGGGTTGAGGAAGATCGACAGGATCGCGCCGGCGAGGATCAGGTCGCGCGCATCCGCGGGCAGCACGCCCAGGCTGGTGCCAAGGCTTGCCAGGATGAACGAGAACTCGCCGATCTGCGCCAGGGAGCACGCGATGGTGAGGCTGGTCCGGTTCGATTTGCGGAACAGCCGCGCGATGGCATAGGCCGCGATCGACTTGCCGATCACGACGATCCCCAGCGTGGCGAGCAGCGGCAATGGCTGTTCGACCAGCACGAACGGGTTGAACAGCATGCCGACCGAGACGAAGAACAGCACCGCGAACGCATCGCGCAGTGGGAGCGTCTCCTCCGCCGCCCGCCTGCTGAGCGAGGTTTCGCCCAGGATCATGCCTGCGAAGAATGCGCCCAGCGCAAAGCTCACTTCGAACACGAAGGCTGCACCGAAGGCGACGCCAAGCGCGATCGCGAGCACCGCGAGGCGGAACAGCTCGCGCGATCCGGTATGCACCACCCAGTGCAGCACATGCGGAATCAGGCGGCGGCCGATCACCAGCATAAACACCACAAAGCCCGCGACCTTGAACAAGGTTGCGGCCATCGGCTGAGCGATGGCCATCAGGTCTGCGCCTTCGGGATTGGTGGCGATGCGCGCCAGCGGGGGCAGCATCACCAGCGCCAGCACCATCACGATGTCCTCGACGATGAGCCAGCCGATGGCGATCTGCCCGCGTTCGGTCTCGACCAGACCCCGCACCTGCAGCGCGCGCAGCAGCACCACGGTGCTGGCGACCGACAGCGCGAGGCCAAAGATGAAGCCCGCGATCGGTGTCCAGCCCATGGCCCAGGACAGGCCCATGCCGAGCAAGGTGGCTGTGGCGATCTGGGCGAGCGCGCCGGGAATGGCGATATTCTTCACCGCCATCAGGTCGCGCAGCGAGAAATGCAGGCCGACGCCGAACATCAGCAGGATGACGCCGATTTCGGCGAGTTCGTTGGCGAGCTTGCCATCGGCGACGAAGCCGGGGGTGAACGGGCCAACCAGGACACCGGCGAGCAGATAGCCGGCAATGGGGGATATTTTCAGCCTCTGGGCCAGCGCGCCCATCAGGAACGCGACGACCAGACCGGCAACGATGGTGCCGATCAGCGGAGTGGCATGATGCATGATCAGTCTCTCTTGGCGAGAGGGAGGGTCTCGGGCTGCGCCGCGTCCGGTGCCAGAGACACGGCGCGACATTGCCCGGCGGTCAGGCACGACGAGCGGACAGGGGCAGGACGCCGAACCCCTTGGGGTTCAGCGTGATGTTGCTGTCGAACCGGTCGTCGTGCGGATCAGGCGATCAGCGGAGGCGCGCGTGGTGCGGTGGCGGGGCGCGCAGCGGCGGGATGGTCTGCCCAGGCGCGCGCGGGGAGGGTGACGGAAAGGCCGGTATCGCCCAGCGTAGCGGCAGCGAGCGCGGCCGGGCTGAACCAGGACCAGGCGGCTGCGCGATGGCCGTCTCCCCCCGACAGCAGGCGCAGGCCGTCATTGACCGGTTCGGCGACCGTGATCGCCTCGCCCTCCTGGCGACTGAGCGCGACCTGCGTGGTGGCCGGGTTGAACGCCGACCCGACCTGCTGGCTGGCCGGCATGGAGCCGGGCAGCAAGGCACTGGCGAGCGCAATGAACAGCGCGATGATGATGCCGCTCACCCAGGCAGGACGCGCCGGTGCGGCCACGGAGGCAGGGGCGGCATCGGGGCCGAAGGGACTTGGCGGGGCGGTCATGCCCCGCCGATATAGGAAGCGCGGGCCGGGCGGTAAACCCGGCCTCTTGCCCCTGCCCGGATTAGGCGGCCAGCTCGTAGGGCTGGATCTCGCCAGAGAGGTACAGGTTGCGGGCCTTGGCGCGGCTCAACTTGCCCGACGAAGTGCGCGGCAGCGTGCGCGGCGGCACCAGCTCGATCACGCAGTTCATGCCGGTGATCGAACGGACCTTCTCGCGGATCTCGTCGCGCAGCCGGCGGCGTTCGGCCTCGTCGGTGGTGCGGCACTGCACCAGCACGGCGGGGGCCTCTTCCCCGGCAGGCGTGGTGATCGAGAAGGCGGCAATGTCGCCGGACTTGAAGCCGGGCAGCTGTTCCACCGCCCATTCGATATCCTGCGGCCAGTGGTTCTTGCCGTTGATGATGATCATGTCCTTGGCGCGGCCGACGATATAGAGATAGCCATCGACCATATAGCCCATGTCGCCAGTATCGAGCCAGCCATCGATCAGGCACGCCTCGGTCGCTTCGGGATCGCGGAAATAGCTGTGCATGATCGACGGGCCTGCGGTCCAGACCTTGCCGATCTCGCGGTCGGGAAGCACCTTGCCGTCGGCATCGCGAATCTCGATGCTCATGTCGCGGCAAGCCTTGCCGCAATTGACGATCGAGCGGTAACGCTTGGGCTTGGAAGGATCGACCGGCGCACCCGACAGGCGCTGTTCCTCGACCAGATCGACGACAATGCCCTCGCCCGGCGGCATCAGCGTGACGGCAAGTGTCGCTTCGGCCAGGCCATAGCTCGGCAGGAAAGCGCTCGCCTTGAAGCCCGCCGGTGCGAACGCGTTGACGAAGGCCTGCATGACATCGGGACGGATCATGTCCGCGCCATTGCCCGCGAGCCGCCAGCGCGACAGGTCGAAGCGTTCCTCGACCCGCGACTGGCTGCCGATGCGGCGCGCGCAGATGTCATAGCCGAAGGTCGGCGAATAGCTGCACGAGGTGCCGGGGTTGCGGCTGATCAGGTCGAGCCATGCGAGCGGACGCCGCGCAAAATCCTCGGTCTTCAGGTAATCGGTCGAAACCTGGTTGGCGACCATCGAGAGCATGCAGCCGACCAGGCCCATGTCATGATACCAGGGGAGCCACGAGATGCAGCGATCGGTCTCGCACACATGCATGCCGTGCGAATGCGCGGCGAGGTTGCTCAGCAGCGCAGCGTGCGTGACCGCGACGCCATGCGGGAAGCGCGTCGATCCACTCGAATATTGCAGGTAGCAGATATCGTCAGGGCTCGCAGCGGGCAGATCGGCTTCGGGTGCAGCTTCGGCAGCGAAGCTCTCCCAATCGATCCCCTCGACGCCGCAGCGCTTGGCCGCCTCGCCGCCCATCTCGGCGAGTTCGGCCGGATAGAACAGGAATTTGGGGTCGCTCGAGCGCAGCTGGACGCTCAGCTGCTCGACATAGCTTTCCTTGCCGCCAAAGCTGGTGGGTAGGGGCAGCGGCACCGGCCAGGCGCCGGCATAGACCGCGCCGAAGAACAGCGAGGCGAATTCCGCGCCGGTTTCGGCAACGATGGCGATACGGTCCGCGGGCTTCACGCCGCGCGCGATCAGCCGCCGGGCATGCTCGAGCGCATCGCTGCGCAGCTCGCTATAGGGATAGGGGCGCACCAATGTGCCGCGCGGATCGTGGAAGTTGAACCCGCGCACGCCCTGTGCCGCGTAGTCTAGTGCATCACCCAGTGTCGCGAAATCGGCGAACCGGCGCGGCAGCGCATCGGCGGTGGGAGTCGGCTGCAATTGCGTCATGCGTATTAACCCGTTGCTTTCCTTTGCGCGCGCCGGTGGCCCGGTCTGTCACGCCCACATGGACAAGACCCGCTAGCGTCTGCCCATGCCGTCATGGCCCAGAGATGAATGGTTCAGGCAGCGCCCGCTTCATCCCAGAATGCCCCATCTCGCCTCTAGCCGATGACAAGCGTTCTAAATTCGACCCGACTGTGGCACAAAAATGGCGCATGACCGCTCCCGATGATCGACGCAAGCGTGAAAAGCGCCCGCCAAAGCCGCTCGACGAGCGCGCGCTCAAGGATCTGGCGCTGCATTATCTCGGGCGGTTTGCGACGACGCGCGCGCGCCTCATCCAGTACATGCAACGCAAGGTGCGCGAGCGCGGATGGGCGGACGAGCGCGCACCCGATTACGACCAGCTGGCCGATCGCTGCGTGGAGCTGGGCTATGTCGACGATGCCGCTTTCGCCGCGATGAAGGGCGGCGCGTTGCTCAGGCGAGGCTATGGCGCGCGCCGGGTCGAGCAGGCGCTGGTCGCCGCCGGTGTCGGTGAGGCGGAGCGCGGCGAGGCCCGTGAGACCGCGAGCGATCAGGCGCTGAACGCCGCGATGGCCTTTGCCCGGCGCAAGCGTATCGGCCCGTTTGCATCAGACCCGGCCGATCCCGACCGCAGGCGCAAGCAATTGCAGGCCTTTATCCGCGCAGGCCATGATTTTGCACTCGCCCGGGCCCTTGTTTTCGCCGATAGCATGGAGGAGATAGCGGGGCTGGACGAGCAATTCGGGAGAGAGACATGGTGACGAGATTCTGCGGGGCGATGCTGGCGACGCTGGCCTTGGTAGCGTGCAATGCCTCTGCCCCCAGCGATGCCGTGGCGCAGCGCCCTGCGGCGGAAAATCCTGCGCTGTCGCCCGCCGGGCTCGATCTGGTGCCGCTGACGATCAGGAGCGGCGCCAAGACGCACAAGTTCACCGTCGAGATGGCGCGCAGCTCGCAGGAACAGGCGCAGGGGCTGATGTTCCGCACCGAGCTGGCCCCCGATGCGGGCATGCTCTTTCCCTTCCCGACGCCGAAGCCCGCAAGCTTCTGGATGAAGAACACGGTCATCTCGCTCGACCTGCTGTTCATTCGCGCCGATGGCACCGTCGAGAGCATCGCGGCCAATGCGGTGCCCTATTCGCTCGACCCGATCAGCTCGGGCGAGCCGGTCGCTGCGGTGCTCGAGATCGCTGCGGGCCGCGCGGCCGAGCTCGGGATCAAGCCGGGCGATACCGTGATCTGGCGCGACAAGCGTTGAACCACCCGTGGCAGCAGCGCGCAAACGCGGCATGATCGCTCGCCTGATCGCACTGGTTTTCAAGCTGGTCTTCGGCTTCGTGGCGCTATCGCTGCTGATGGTCGTGATCTATCGCTTCGTGCCGCCGCCGACTACGATCACGATGCTGAGCGATGCCAATGGCGCGACGCGCGACTGGACGCCGCTCGACCGGATCGATCGCAACATGGTCTCCGCCGCCATCGCCGCGGAGGACGGCAAGTTCTGCACGCATAATGGCTTCGATACCGAGGCGATCGAGGATGCGATGCGGCGCAACATGGAAGGAGGGCGCATCCGCGGCGGATCGACGATTAGCCAGCAGACCGCGAAGAACGTGTTCCTCTGGCAGAATGGCGGCTTTTTCCGAAAAGGGCTGGAAGCCTGGTTCACCGTGCTGATCGAAGGCATCTGGGGCAAGCGCCGGATCATGGAAGTGTACTTGAACGTCGCCGAAACCGGCATCGGCACCTATGGCGTCGAGGCGGGGGCAGAGCGCTATTTCGGCAAGGGCGCAAGTTCGCTCACCCGCGACCAAGCCGCGCGCATGGCCGCAGCCTTGCCGCTGCCCAAGAAGCGTTCGGTCAAGAACCCCAGCGGTTTCGTGCGCCGCTATGGCAACAATATCGCGCGCCGCATCCGCATCGTCCAGCGCGACGGACTGGATAGCTGCGCGCGGCCTTGAGGCTGCGGGCGGAGTGTGGTGTCGAGCAACAGAGCAGCGAGTTTACTGCGACCAACCCCGTCATCCTGAACTTGTTTCAGGATCCATCGCGCCCCAATTGCCGAAGCCGCGTGGGGAGAAATGGACCCTGAAACAAGTTCAGGGTGACGTAGTAGAGAAATGCTCAGCGCAGCCGCGCCTCACCGCACCTGCCGCTTCTCCAGCTTGCGCGCCAGGGTGCGCCGGTGCATCCCCAGCCGCCGTGCGGTTTCCGACACGTTGAAGCCGGTATCGACCAGCGTCTGGTGGATATGCTCCCATTCCACCGTCTTGATCGAGGACTGGCGCGTGTCGAGCGCGGTGTCGGCATCGCCCTCGGTGCGCGCGAAGGCGGCTTCGATATCGTCGGTGTTCGATGGCTTGGCGAGATAATGGTCCGCGCCCAGCTTGATCGCCTCGACCGCGGTGGCGATGCTGGCAAAGCCGGTGAGCACCACGATCCGCGCATCGGGCGCGGCGGCGCGGACGGCCTGTACGCAGGTCAAGCCCGAGACGGAGCCGGCGAGCTTCAGGTCGATCACCGCGTGTGTCGGTTTGAGGCCCTTGTCGAGCAGAGCCACCAGCGCCTCATGGCCCGAGGCCGATTCGACCGCATAACCGCGCCGCTCGAACGACCGGCGCAGTGTGCGCGCGAAGGTCTCGTCATCCTCGACGATCAGCAACTGACGGGTCTCGGTCATGTCCGCGCTCCTGTCGAATAGGCGATGGCATCCAGCGGCAACCATATGGTGACTTCGGCGCCGCCCTGCTCGCGATTGCCCGCACGCACCTCTCCGCCCAGCTTGCGCATCACGTTGACGAGCAGGAACAGGCCCAGGCCCCCGCCGGGCTTGCCCTTGGTCGACCGGTACGGCTTGCCCAGGCCATCGAGAATCTCCTCCGCAAAGCCGGGGCCCCTGTCGGTCACGGTCAGCTCGAGCGCCTCGCCCTGGCGCGCGGCGCGGATGCCGACCCATTGCGGCGACACCTCGACCGCATTGTCGATGACATTGCCGATCACCTGGCGCAGCGCAGGGTCGGAGACGATCGCCACATCCTGGCCGAACCTGTCGTGATATTCGAGCGTATCGAGCCCGCGCGTCACCTGCCATTCGTCGACGATGTCGCGCAGGAAGGCACGCATCGTGGTGCGTTCGGTCGCCTCGCCGCGCGCCTCGCCGGCGGACATCAGGATGCCGCTGACGATCGTCTTGCAGCGCTGCACCGCGTTTTCCATGTCGTCGAGATCGGCGGAAAGATCGGCCACCGCGTTCAGTTCGGGCATAGCGCGGAAATCGTTGACGAGCACCGAAAGCGTCGCGAGCGGGGTGCCCAGTTCATGCGCCGCGCCCGAGGCGAGCAGGCCCATGCGCACGATATGGTCCTCTTCCGCCGCGCGCTGGCGGATCGCGGCGAGCGCGGAATCGCGTTCGCGCAGGTTGCGCGCGATGCGGGTAACGAAGGCGACCAGCAGCACCGCGATCAGCCCGAAACAGACGAAGCTGCCCTGCAGATACAGGCTGAACTCCTCGTCCTGCAGCTCGGGCGGCAGCGCGAGCGGGACGGGGTCGATCGCGAGCACAGCCAGTGCGCCGAGCGAAGCCGCGACCATCGCCCAGGATGCCGCCGGGCGCAGCACCATCGCGCCGATCACCACCTGCAGCAGGAACAAAGCCGCGAACGGATTGGCGAGACCGCCGGTGAAATGCAGCTGCCAGGTGAGCGCGGCGATATCGAACATCAGCGCAGTGAACAGCGCATATTCGAGCCCCGCATCGAACCGGTGCAGCATGTACAGCGTGACGATGTTGATGAACACGAGCAGGCTGATCGCCGCGAGCAGCGGGGCGAGCGGCAGCGCGATGCCCATCGGCCCGTGCACGATGAGGATGGTCAGCAGCTGGCCCCCGACCGCGAGCCAGCGCAGCTGGATGAGCAGCGCCATGTTGCGCCGCACGGCATCGGTGATCTGGGGGGCAGGCGTGGCGATCATCGCCGCTGCCATACCAGCTTTGCGCCGAACAGGCACCCGAGCGCGAGCGCGAGCCAGGTGAAGGCGTAGACCGCATGATTGTCGCTGAAGCGGATGACGGTGAGCCCGCCGACCGGATAGCCGCCGGGATTGCGCGCCGCATCGGCGTCGATGAAATAGGGTGCGGTGTGATTCAGCCCGCGCGCGGCAGCGATCGCAGCGATGTCTCGCGAATACCAGCGATCCGCGCCGGGGTCGTTGGAGCGCAGGAAGCCGCCGCCCGGTTCGGTGATCCGCAGCAGCCCGGTGATGCGCACCATTCCCGCCGGATTGCCCGCCGCCCGCGTGGCCGGATCGCGCCGGTCGGGGGGCACGAAGCCGCGATTGACCAGCACGGTGAAGCGCTCGCCCACCAGCGGTGTCAGCACCCAGTATCCGCCGCCGCGCGCCGTGACCGCCTGCACCAGCGTCTCGCGATCATGCGCGAACCGTCCGGTGAAGGCGACCCGGCGATAGGCGTCGCGTTCTTGGCGGATGCGCGGCCATTGGTCGGGGCCCGGCGCGGCGACCGGCGCGGCGGTGCTGCGGCTGTCAACCGCCTCGATCAGCGCATGTTTCCAGGCGCGGCGCTGCACCTGCCAGGCGGCAAGGCCGACGCCCGCCAGCGCCAGCGCAAGCAGCGAGACGACCAGCACGACCCGCGCGGCTGGTCGGGACCGGGTCACGGGATCTGGCTCATCTCTTCATGCGCCTGGGGCATCATGTTGGTGTTGAGGTTGCTCATCACCCACAGCGATCCCGACAGCATGATGCCGACGACGATGATCGTGAAGATCAGCGAGGTGATCGACCAGCCGCCCTCGGCCTTGGGAGACATGTGCAGGAAATACACCATGTGGACGACGATCTGCACGACCGCGAGGCCGAGGATCGTCACGCCGGTGACCGCAGGCGACAATACGCCGGTCATCACCAGGCCGAACGGGATTGCGGTGAGGATGACCGAGAGGACGAAGCCGATCGTATAGTCGCGGTACGAGGCATGCGGGATCTCGATGCCGTGCGCATCGTGCTCGGCCTGTTCGGCATGGGTGGTGGCAGCGCTCATCACAGCATTCCCATCAGATAGACAAAGGTGAACACGCCGATCCAGATCACGTCGAGAAAGTGCCAGAACAGGCTGAGGCACGCAACGCGGCGCTGGTTGGCGGGATTGAGGCCATGGCGGCCGAGCTGGACGATCAATGTCACCAGCCAGACCAGCCCGAAGGTGACGTGCAGCCCGTGCGTTCCGACCAGCGTGAAGAAGGCCGAGAGGAACGCGCTGCGCTGTGGCGTCGCGCCGATATGGATGAGGTGCGAGAATTCATAGAGCTCGATCGCGAGGAACGCCGCGCCGAACAGGCCGGTGACCGCGAGCCACATCTGGACATGGCGCAGGTTCCGGTTCTGCATCGCGATCATCGCAAAGCCATAAGTGAGCGACGAGAACAGCAGCATCGCGGTGTTGAGCGCGATGAGGTTCAAGTCGAACAGGTCCTTGGGGCCGGGCCCTGCGGCGAAATTTCCGCCGAGCACCGCATAACAGGCAAACAGGATTGCGAAGATGAGGCAGTCGCTCATCAGATAGATCCAGAAGCCCAGCAGCGTGCTGTGGCCTTCGGGATGCGGATGCTCGTCGATCTCGTAATAGACCGGCTTGTCGTTGCCGGCGGGCAGGGTGATGCTGCTCATGGGATCAGGCTCCTGCCGCTTGCAATTGGCTGAGGCGCGCCTTCTCGGTCGCGGCGACGGTGGCGGCCGGGATATGGAAATCGCGCTTGTAGTTGAACGTGTGCGCGATCGCCGCGCCGATCAGCCCGACCAGGCTCAGCCCCGCCAGCCACCAGATGTGCCAGACCAGCGCAAAGCCCGCGACGGTGCTGATGCCCGCCAGGATGACGCCGGCGCCGGTGTTGCTCGGCATGTGGATGTCCTTGTAGCCATCGGCAGGGTGCTCCACGCCCGCCGCCTTCATGTCGTACCAGGCATCGAGCGCGTGGATACGCGGAGTGAAGGCGAAATTATAGTCGGGCGGGGGCGAGCTGGTCGCCCATTCGAGCGTGCGGCCGTTCCACGGATCGCCGGTCGTCTCGGCCAGCGCCTCGCGCTTCCAGATGCTGACCGCGAACTGGATGAGCATGGCGGCAATGCCGGCAGCGATCATCAGCGCACCGACGGCGGCGATGGCGAACCAGATCTGCAGGCTCGGATCGTCAAACACCCGCATCCGGCGCGTCACGCCCATCAGGCCGAGGACATAGAGCGGCATGAACGCAACCCAGAAGCCGGGGACCCAGCACCAGAAGCTGACCTTGCCCCAGAACTTGTCGAGCTTGAAGCCGAACGCCTTGGGCCACCAGTAGTTGATCGCCGCGAAGATGCCGAACAGCACACCGCCGATGATCACGTTGTGGAAATGCGCGATCAGGAACAGCGAGTTGTGCAATACGAAGTCGGCAGGCGGCACCGCGAGCAGCACGCCGGTCATCCCGCCGATGGTGAAGGTGAGCATGAACGCCACCGTCCACATCATCGGCAGCTCGTAGCGGATGCGTCCGCGATACATGGTGAACAGCCAGTTGAACAGCTTGGCCCCGGTGGGGATCGAGATCACCATCGTGGTGATGCCGAAGAAGCTGTTGACGCTCGCGCCCGAGCCCATGGTGAAGAAATGGTGCAGCCACACGACGTACGACAGGATGGTGATGACCACCGTCGCATAGACCATCGAGGTATAGCCAAAGAGCTTCTTGCCTGAGAAGGTCGAGGTGACCTCGCTGAACACGCCGAACAGCGGAAGGATGAGGATGTACACCTCCGGATGGCCCCAGATCCAGATGAGGTTGACGTACATCATCGACGACCCGCCAAAGTCGTTGGTGAAGAAATTGGTGCCGACATAGCGGTCGAGCGTCAGCAACGCGAGCACTGCGGTGAGCACGGGGAAGCTGGCGACGATCAGGATGTTGGCGCACAGCGAGGTCCAGGTGAACACCGGCATCTTCATCAGGCCCATGCCCGGCGCGCGCATCTTGAGGATCGTCACGATCAGGTTGATGCCGGATAATGTCGTGCCGACGCCCGCGATCTGCAGCGCCCAGATATAGTAATCCACCCCGACGCTGGGGCTGTAGGCAATGCCCGACAGCGGCGGATAGGCGAGCCATCCGGTCGCGGCGAACTCGCCGACGAACAGCGACGCCATGGTCAGCACCGCGCCCGATGTCGTCATCCAGAAGCTGAAATTGTTGAGGAACGGGAAGGACACGTCGCGCGCGCCGATCTGCAGCGGCACGACATAGTTCATCAGGCCGGTGATGAACGGCATCGCGACGAAGAAGATCATGATCACGCCATGCGCGGTGAAGATCTGGTCGTAATGGTGCGCGTTCAGGTAACCCTCGGACCCGCCGAATGCCATCACCTGCTGCAGGCGCATCATGATCGCATCGGCAAAGCCGCGCAGGAACATGACGAGGCCAAGGATCATGTACATGATCCCGATCTTCTTGTGGTCCACGGTGGTGAACCACTCCTTCCACAGATAGCCCCACAGCTTGTAGCGGGTCACCAGCGCGAGCAGGCCCACGCCGCCGATGATGACGACGACCATGGTGCTGAGCACGATCGGATCGTGCGGCAGCGAGTTCCAGCCGAGCTTGCCCAGCAGGAAGGTCGGCTCGGCGGCGGAGGTGGAGGGAACGGCGTCGGTGCTCATGATACGGGGTC
>Ga0233424_10001115_pt1 | contig 26017 bp, 18 predicted proteins | sample Watercolumn_Towu_FD_181011 | JGI IMG/M metagenome (GOLD analysis project Ga0233424, IMG submission 181011) | Freshwater microbial communities from Lake Towuti, South Sulawesi, Indonesia - Watercolumn_Towuti2014_125_MG | ecosystem: Environmental > Aquatic > Freshwater > Lake | place: Indonesia... | reverse complement strand
GATTCGGTAGCGATAAAGGGGGGTTTTGTGCCGAAATGACGCCTTTTAGTCGTTGCTAGGCGTCTATCAATGGTTGCTAGACGACTAGGAACGGTTGCGAGACGCCTGAAAATGAGTCCGCGACGACTAGGAATGGTTGCGAGACCTGTAGCAGTTGGTGCGAGACGTTTGAAATCGGCTGCGTGACGACTCGCAGTGATTCTGAGACGCCTGAGAACGGTTGCCAGACGACTGGCGACGGCTGAAGGACGACTATCAAAGGCTGCGCGACGCCAAGCAACGGCTGCGAGGGGTGTTGCAATCGCTGCGGGATGTCCGGCGAGCATTGCCAGACGTGCTGGAACGATTGAAGAAGTTCCTCCGATCATTCGAGAACCTCCTGCGGTGGTTGGCGGAGTCCCGTCGCCAGCGGCCGCGAGGGCGGACGCGCTGGACTCAAAAACACGGGCAACGGACTGGAACGAAAGCGAACCGCGCGTCGGGCGTGAGGGCTCGCTTGAAAGTCCTGTCGGTTAAATCGCTGAGTTGCATACCACGGGCACCCCGTGGGATGTCGAGACAAATCTTGAACTTTTTTTCGCACCGGATTTGCTCCGTCGGAAATGTGTTGAGCGCGGGGAGAGAATCCACGAACCGCCACCGCTCGCGATTTCGCCCCATGAACTTGGGCGGCCACCCCTCACCCCATCCCTCTCCCCTCCTCGGAGGAGGGGAGAGGGTGCCCGAAGGGCGGGTGAGGGTGGTCGGTTGCGGGCAGGTTCATGGGCGGGGCTGCTCACCACTCGATGACGGCCGCGCCCCACGTGAGGCCGGCGCCGAAGGCCAGGAGCAGCACGAGGTCGCCGCGCTGCACGCGGCCGGTCTCCACGGCCTCGTCGAGCGCGATGGCGACGGAGGCGGCGGAGGTGTTGCCGAACTTGTGCAGGTTCACGAAGACCTGCCCGGGCTTCGCGCCGAGGCGCTCGCTCACAGCGTCAATGATGCGCTGGTTGGCCTGGTGCGGGATGATGCACTTGATCTGCGAGACGTCGAGTTCGCAGCGGGCGAGCGCCTCGCGCGCGGCGGTGCACATGGCGTTGACGGCGTTCTTGAAGGTCTCCTTGCCGTCCATGCGCAGGAAGTGCAGGCGGCGCTGCACGGACTCGACGGTCGCCGGGACCTGGCTGCCGCCGCCGGGCATCGAGAGCAGGCAGGCCTTGTTGCCGTCCGCGCCCATGCAGGCGGTGAGCAGGCCGTGCGAATCGGGGCGGTTCATCAGGACCGCCGCGCCCGCGCCGTCGCCGAAGAGCACGCAGGTGGCGCGGTCCTGCCAGTCGATGATGGAGGAAAGTTTCTCCGCGCCGATGACGAGCACGCAGTCGTAGGTGCGCGACATGATGAACTGCTGGCCGACTTCCAGCCCGTAGATGAAGCCGGAGCACGCGGCCTCCAAGTCGAATGCCGCCGCGTTCTTCGCGCCGATTTTTTGCTGCACGAGGCAAGCGGTCGAGGGGAAGGGCATGTCCGGCGTGATGGTGGCGACGATGATGAGGTCCACGTCCTCCGCCGGAACTCCCGCGCGGGCGAGTGCGCGGCGCGCTGCCTCCGCGCCGAGGTCGGAGGTGAAAACGCCCTCGCCGGCCATGCGGCGTTCCTTGATGCCGGTGCGTGAGGTGATCCATTCGTCGGTGGTCTCGACGAGCTTCTCGAGGTCGGCGTTGGTCAGGGCGCGGTCGGGCACGCAGGCGCCGACGGCGGCGATGGAGCAGGTGCGACCTTGGAAGTCGTGCGCGGCGCGGGGGTTTTTGAAGGGCCTGGGCGCGGAACTCATCGCGGGGATTGAACCACGAATGGCGGCGAATGAACACGAATCATTGCGGCGCGGGCGGGGTTTCCGCGCGCTTCGCCTCGTCGAGCGCGGCCTTCGCCGAGGCCATCTCGCGGAGGATGGCGGCGTTGACGTTGTGCTCGATGGCGTCGCACGCGACGCGGATGGCGTTGAGGATGGCCTTCTCGCGCGAGGAGGCGTGGGCCTTGAAAACAAGCCCGTTGAGCCCGAGCAGGGGCGCGCCGCCGTGGTTTTCGGAGTCAAGCCGGCGCTTGATGGCGCGGAAGGCGTTTTGCGCGAGCAAGGCGCCGAGCTGGCGCTTGGGGTTCTGCGTGAGCTCGCTCTTGAGCCACGCAAAGATGCCCCTGGCCATGCTCTCGCAGGTCTTGAGGACGATGTTGCCGGTGAAGCCGTCGGTGACGACGACCTCGACCTTGTTGTTGAAGAGGTCGTGGCCCTCGATGTGGCCGACGAAGTTCAGGTTCAACTGGCGGCAGATGCGCAGCGCCGCGCGCGTGAGGTCGGTGCCCTTGTTGTCCTCGGTGCCGTTGCTGAGGATGCCGACGCGCGGGGACTTGCAGCCGCCGATTTCGCGCATGTAGACCGAGCCGAGGATGGCGAACTCGGCGAGGTGCCACGGCTTGCACTCGATGTTCGCGCCGGCGTCGAGCAGGGCGAAGTCATTGGCAGGCGCGGGAATCACCGTGGCGATGGCACCGCGACTGACGCCCTCGAGCGTGCGAAGGCGAAGCGTGCCCGCGGTGAGGATGCCGCCGGTGTTGCCGGGCGAGATGACGGCATCGGCCTTGCCATCACGCACGAGCTCGACGGCGCGGGCGACGGAGCAATCCTTCTTCTTCCGGAGCGCGTCCACGGGCTTGTCCTCCATGGTGAGGACTTCGCCTGCGTGGACGATCTTGAGCCGCGAGTCGTCCGGGCCGGACTCGCGCAAGGCAACGGCCACTTCGTCCTGCCGGCCGACGAGGAGCAGCTCGGTGACGTGTGGATTGGCGGCGAGGGCCTGGCGCGCGCCGTGGACGACGACGCCGGGACCGTGGTCACCGCCCATGACATCCAACGCGATGCGCATAGGAAGGGAGGCGCGCCGGTTGGGCGTGCCGCGCCTGCGCGGGCAAATCAGCCGCGGACCTTGACCGTGATGACCTGGCGGCCCTTGTAGAACCCGCACGACGGGCAGACCCGGTGCGGCATGAAGGGGGCCGCGCACTGCGGGCAGGGGGACAACTGCGGCAGCTTGAGCACGCTGTTGTAGGCGCGCCGCATCCGCTGGCGGCTGTGGGACGGTTTGCGCTTCGGGACACCCATGGTTCAGTCTTTCAGTTTGAGTTTGTCCAATGCCGCCCACGGCGACGGCGCCTCCGCACTGCGGGTGACGGCGGTTCCGGATTGGCTGCCTGCCGGCGGGCTGGACAGGCCGCGACATTCAGGTTCGCACAGCGGACGCTGCGGAAACTGAAGCAGAATATCCTCGCGAATCTGGGGCGTCAAGTCCACGACCTCGCCGCTCACCGCCACCTTGTCCTCGCCTTCCAAGGGCAGGTGCGCCGCCCATTCAGGCAGGTCCAAGGGCAAGTCAAACGGGCGCAGGCATCGGCTGCATTCACAGTGAAGCACGAGCCGCAGCCGGCCCTGCGCCAGCAAGCCATCCTCCATCCGCTGCACCTCCAAGTCGTAGTCAAGCTTCGCGTCGGGATGGATCAACTCGTCCATGCGGTCAATCGCCAGTTCCGCCGACGGCGACACGCCGCGCAGCCGCACGGGTCCGGATTCGAGTTGATGCAGATTGACGGTGAGTGGCATCGCAAACGGGCGTGTCCCGCGAACTTGAACGAAGCAACGACTCCGCTGCTTAACGCTTGGCTCGACGCCGGGCCGCAGGGCCGGCCACCGGGTTAAGCTTGGCCTGTAACGCCTGTTCGACGGCGCAGGGAACGAACGCGCTGACGTCGCCGCCGAGCCTGGCGATTTCCTTGACGAGCCGCGAGCTGAGGAACGTGTAAGTGTCCTTCGGCATCATAAAGATGGTCTCCACCCGCTCGTCGAGCTTGCGGTTCATCAACGCGAGCTGGAACTCGAATTCGAAGTCCGAGACCGCGCGTAGTCCGCGGACGACCGCGCCCGCCTTGCGCCGCCGCACGTAGTCCACGAGCAGGCCGCGGAAGGTCTCCACGCGCACGTTCCGCAGGCCGCGGACCGCGCCATCCACGAGCGCGCGCCGTTCCGCCAGCGGGAAGAATGGCGATTTGGATTCGTTCTCGGCGACGGCGACGATGACGCGGTCGAACAGGCGCGACGCGCGCTGCACCAAGTCCAGGTGGCCGTTGGTGAAGGGGTCGAAACTGCCTGGATAAATCACCGTTCGCATCGCGGCGCAGCTTAACGGGACACGGCGGAAGGGTGAAAGCCAAAAGCCGGGCGCTCAATGCTCCGATGCCGGCGCCTCGGCAGCAGGCGCGGGATTGGCCGCAGCCTTCTCCGCGGCCTTCTCCGCGGCCTTCTCGGCCGCTTCCTCCGCTTCGACGGCGAGCATCGCGGGCGTTTTCCAAGGGACCTCGAAGATGCGGACAGCCTCGGCGATGCCCTTTACGTGCACGGGTTCGAGCTCGACGCAAATCGCGGCCAACTCCATGTCGAAGCGCGCGAGGTCGTTGAATGTGGGATGGCCAATGATGATGCGGCCGCGGCCGGACACGCCCTCGAGACGGCTGGCGAGGTTCACTTCGCGCCCGAATACCGTGTAGCTAAAAATGTGCTGAACCGAGCCCATGAGGCCGACGATGGACACGCCGGAGTTGATGCCGGTGCCAAGCGCGAGGCGCGCGAGTTGCGGGCGCGGCGGCTTGCCGGCGGCCTGCAGGAGTTTGTTTTCCTCGCTGCGCCGCTTGTTTTCCTGCCGGCGGCGTTCGTTGAGCTCCCACATGGCGCGCTGTGCCGCCATCGCGCAGGTCACACACGTGACGGCGTGGCGCTCGTTGGCCACGGGCGCGCCCCAGAAGGCCATCACGCAGTCGCCGATGTATTTGTCGAGCGTGCCGTCGTGCTCCTTGATGCGGTCGGCAATGGTGGCGAGGTAGATGTTGACGGTGTCGAGCGTTTCGCGCGCGACTTCGTCGAAATAAGCCTCCGCCGCGTCACCTGTGAGATTGTGCTCTTTCACGAAGGCCTCGGCGCTGGCTTGGTTGGCGTCGGTGAGCGTGGTGAACCCGCGCACGTCGGCGAAGAGCACCGTGATGTTGCGGCGCGCGCCGCCGAGGTTGAGCGTCTCGGCGCTGAGCAGCTCGTTGACGACGTTGGGCGATACGAGCTTGGCAAAGGTGTTCCGGATGTGGCGCTTTTCCCTTTGCTCGAAGATGACTTGATGCGTGACGAGCGCGACGTGGTTGAGCAGGAGCGAGCCAAGCACGGGCAGCACGATGGGGGTGCAGTAGCGGTTTCGCAGATAGGCCTGCATTGCAAAGACGAGAAAGCCCGCCGCAGCGGCGAGGATCGCAAGCGTGCCCCACGGCGCGCGCAGCCGCCACGTGACGACGGTGCTGAAGATGCCCAGGCACGCCATCAACGCAAGCTCGCCGCCGTGGCTCATCCGCCGGATGAATTGGTTTGTGATGAGCATGTTCGCGACGTTCCAGTGCTTGCTCACGAGCACGGTGTTCTCGTCGAGCGGCGTGGCCCCGCGGTCGGTCAGGTCGTTGCCGGTGGCGGTGGACCCGATGAAGGCGAGCTTGCCTCGCCATCGTTCGTTGATCCCGCGCCAATCACCCGCCTGCCGATCCCGGTCGGCCGTGAGCAGGTTTCCGAACTCCTCCTGGACCAGACGGCGGTTGTTCAGGCGGATGGACCAGTCAATCGGAAACGTGCCGTCCTCATCCAAGTGGAGCGTGCGTTCCACGTTTGGCCCGCGGAAAGTAATCGTGTTTCGCGCGGTGTCGAACTCCGCACGGTCCAGGTCGAGCTTGAGAAGGCGGGCAGCGGCGACAATGCCAAGGTTCCAGACGCGGCGATCTTGGAAAGCGGGCATCATGGCCGGCTTCATTCCCGCGGGCCGTTCTCCTTGCAACAACGCGATCACCTCGTAGTAGTCGAACCGCCGTTGCGCGTCGAGGTGAAGGATCATCGTCCTTCCTTCCCGAGGCGGGAGTTTCACTCGTTTGGACTCGACGACGACGTTGGCCGGGTTGACGTCGTTGGCGAGCATGAGCACGCGGATATGTGGGTTCCAGTCGCGGATGTCCACAAACGGGGTGGCCCGGCGCAACACGCCATCGGGGTCCTTCGGCGCCTCGATGTGGCCGAGCTTCCATGCGTTTGTCCGGAAAGTGGCTGGCGGCACAATTCCGTTGGCTGCCGCGAGGATCACGCGCCCATTGGTGCGGGCTTGCATCGCGAAGAACTCGTCGGAGGTGACGGACTTGCCCTCGGCGATTTCCACGCGCGCATGGTCCGGGCGCAACTCGGCGAAGAGCACGTCGAACGCGACCGCGCGCGCGCCTTGCGCGGTCAGCTCGCGCAACACGCGGGCGTAAACCGAGCGCGGCCAATACAATCCCACCTTGTCCCCGTGCAGTCCGATCGCCACCTGCGCGATGGTCTCGTTGCTGATGTCCACGAAGCCGAAGTGGTTCGCCGTGGGGCTGGGTTGCTCCGCGGCCTTGCGCACACGCCAGTCGAACGCCATCAGTTCGAGCCGCTTCAGTGTGGGAACCCCGACAACCCAGTCCGGCGCCCCCGCGTAGAAGCAGCCGAGCAGGACGACGACCGCCGCAATCAGATAGGGCGTGAGCTTGGTCGTCTGGAGCTTGAGCTTCACGGCGTCAGGCTAAAAAAAAACCCGGGAGCGGCTCAAGCTGCCCCGGGCGCAATCCGACGTTGCCCTCTAAGTCCCGCCGCCAGTCGGGTTGATCGGCGACACGGGATTCCGCGTGAGGTCCTTGTTCCCGAGCGAAGGAGTGAACGTGCCGCCCGCATTGACCGCATTCGTGCGAAGCGTGTTGAGCTGATTCGTGTCATTTGTCAGGCCCGGGTTGTTGAGCAGGTTGGTCTGAAGGTTGGCCCGCAGCGAGTTCGCGCCCGTGGCAGCCTGGCCCACCGTCTGGCCGCGGTCTCGGGCGTCGTTGAAGACTTGCTGCACGCCGTTGGAGATGATGAGCGCGAGGTTCGTGCTCAGGCCGGCGTTGGTCGCGTTCCGGAAGGCCTGTTGAGCGAAGTCCTTCGCCATCTGCTCGTCCCGGCGCTGGGCGTTCTGCGCGGCTTCGGCTGCCGCGCGGTCGCGCAACTCCTGCTCAGACAGTTCGCGCTTGGCGTCCTTCTTCCCGTCCGGCTGACCCGAACTTTCGCCCGGTGGAGGAGGCCCGGTCGGAATCACGAGCGTTTGCGTCTGCGTCTCGACCACGATGAACCGTCGCGACTCCACGGACATCGGGACGGTTGGCGGAGGCGTGCCGGCAGGCGTCGTGCCCGGCGCCGTGCTGCATTCACGCCCGGGGGGAATCACGATTCGCGTGACCTCGCGTGTGACCAGATTCCGCACATTGATGACGATCGAACCACTTGCCACCCGGAAAATCCCGATGGCGTAAATGTGGAAGCTCGTCCCGCGGATGCCGGCCACGCCATTCTGCGTCTTGACCTCGTAGCGTGAATTGCTGGAGAGCTTTTTTACGTTGCCGATGATGGAGCCCTTCGTGAGGTCGAGCTCCGTTTCGACGACCGTCTCGCCGACGCCCGTTTCCTTGAAGTGCAGCGTGTCAATCTTGAGCGTGCTGTCGGACTTGACGCTGAGTGCGTTGCCGTTCTTGCCGAGGTCGAGGATGACGGTGGAGTTCGGCCCGGTGGTGACGGTGTCGCCCGCGGTGAGCACCATGTCCACCTTGAGCGGTTGCGGCGCGCCCTTGATGATGCCGCTGGCCTGACCTTGGACGAGCTTGACGACAGCCGTGCCCGGCGTGCTGCCGGGTGCCGCGGCGGCGTCCGAGCGATTCACCAAGCCAGCCATGACGAGCAGCGCTGCGAATGCGAAGTAGTATTGTTTCATAAGGATCCCGGGTCGGATGAAAATGGCCATTTGAACTGGCGCGAGCTTGGCGGAAGTCCCGTTGAGTGTCAACGACTTCTCGAATCGGGATTTCGCTGTAGCGCGAAGGCCGCGGACGGCGGGAGCGCGACGCTCCATCGTTCGTCTGAAGGAGTGTTTCTCTCGTTTACACACTGCGGATGCGTCCCTATCCTGCGCCGCGACATTCCACCGACGAGAACTTATGAGCGAGAACATTGTGCCCTCTTCCATCCAGCCCGGCGCTGCCGGCGTGAGCGACCGCGACGTCGCAGCCATTGACGAGTTGCGCGAGACCTACCAGCGCCTCCGCGCCGAGGTTGCGCGCGTCATCATCGGACAGGACGACGTCATCGAGCAGTTGCTCATCGCCATCCTCTCGCGCGGGCACGCGCTGCTCATGGGCGTGCCGGGGCTGGCCAAGACGATGATGGTCCACTCGCTCGCGGACGTGATGTCGCTCGAGTTCAACCGCGTGCAGTTCACCCCGGACCTCATGCCCAGCGACATCACGGGCACGGACATCCTGCAGGAGACCGACCAGCCGGGCCGGCGCGCGTTCGTGTTCATCAAGGGGCCGCTCTTCGCGAACATCATCCTCGCCGACGAAATCAACCGCACGCCGCCCAAGACGCAGTCCGCGCTGCTCGAAGCGATGCAGGAACACAAGGTCACGGTGAGCGGCAAGAACTACCGCCTGCCCGAGCCGTTCTTTGTGCTCGCGACGCAGAACCCGATCGAGCAGGAGGGAACCTACCCGCTTCCCGAGGCGCAGCTCGACCGTTTCATGTTCTTCGTCCACGTGGATTATCCCACGCTCGAAGAGGAGCGCCGCATCGCGCGCGAGACCACCGGCGGCGCTCCGGCCAGGCTCAACAAGCTGCTTGCTGGCGAGCAGGTGATGGCGTTCCAGGAACTCGTCCAACGCGTCCCCGTGCCCGATCACATCTACGACACCGCGGTCGAGCTCGTGCGCCTGACGCGCCCCGGCGAGCCGGGCGTGCCGGACTTCATCAAGAAACTCGTCACGTGGGGAGCCGGCCCGCGCGCCGTGCAGTATTTGATCCGCGGCGCCAAGGCCCACGCCGTCCTGCACGGCAGCTACCTCGTGGTGATGGACGACATCGAGGCGGTCGCGCAGCCCGTGCTCACGCACCGCATCCTCACAAACTTCCAGGCGCAGAGCGAAGGCATCACCAGCCCGAAGATCATCGAGCGCCTCCTCGCGGGCTTGCGCGACGAGCGTGCGAAGAAGGCGGCGTAACCTCGGACAGGGCGAGCGATGTCCGCCGTCGAACCCAAAACGCGCGAGTTTCTCGACGCCGGTGTGCTGTCGCGATTGATGCACGTCCCGCTGGCGTCGCGCTTCCCGATGGTCGGCCACGTTGCGGGTCATCACAAGAGTCCGCACCGCGGCTCCAGCGTCGAGTTCGCCGAGTATCGGAATTACGTCCCCGGCGACGACCTGCGCCGCCTCGACTGGCGCGTGCTGGGCCGCACTGACCGCTATTACACCAAGGAAACCGAGGCCGACACCAACCTGCGCTGCTACATCGTGCTCGATTGCAGCGCTTCGATGAACTTCGCCTCGAAGCACGGCACCAAGCTCGCCTACGCCCGCCGGCTCGCCGGTTCGCTCGCCTACCTCACCGTGATTCAAGGCGATGCCGCGGGCCTCACGTGCGTCGGCGGCAACCAGCTCGCCGAACTCCCGCCGCGCCGCAACCCGTCGCACCTGCAGCTCGTGTTCGACCACATCGAGAAGGTCGAGCCGCGCGGCGAGACCAAGCTCATCGCCGCGCTGCACGAGCTCGCCGAACGCGTCCAGCGCCGCGCGCTCGTGGTGGTCATTTCGGATTTGTTCTGCGACGCGGAGGAAGTGCTGCGCGCGTTCCAGCACCTGCGCTTCCAAAAGCACGACCTCGCGGTGTTCCAGCTCCTCGACCGGCTCGAACTCGACTTCAACTTCGACCGCCCGATGCGCTTCCAGGACCTCGAAGGCCCTGTGAGCATCGTCACCGAGCCCGTCGTCATCCGCGACGAATACCTCGACGCGCTCGAACGCCACCGCGCGCGCTTGCGCGACGGCTGCAACGAACTCAACACCGACTTCCGCGAAATCGTCACCGACCAGGGCTACGAAAAAGTGCTCGCCGACTTCCTGACTGAGCGCGCCCGCCTGCACGCGGGGGGATGACATGACGCACTCCGCGCTCCGCACTCCGCATTCCGCACTCCGATGACCTTCCTTCAGCCCTTCATCCTCTGGGGACTGCCGCTCATCCTGGTGCCGGTCATCATCCACCTCATCAACCGGCTCCGGCACCGGCCGCAGCCGTGGGCGGCCATGATGTTCCTCCTTCAGGCCAACCGCGCCTCAACGAGCCACGCGAAGTTGCGCCAGCTCCTCGTGCTGCTCTTTCGCACGCTCGCGGTCGCGGCGCTCGTGCTGTTCGTCGCGCGTCCGCTCGCGGGGGGATGGCTCGGTTGGGCGCTGTCGCCCGCGCCGGATGTCATCGTCATCTTGCTCGACCGTTCGGCGAGCATGGAAACGCGCCTCGCGGGGCAGGCCGTCACGCGCCGCGAGCAGGCGCTCAGGCTCCTCGCGCAATCCGCGCGCGATTTCCAGGAGTCGAGCCACCTCGTGCTCGTTGACAGCGCCACGCGCTCGCCGCAACGCCTCGCCGGTCCCGCCTCGCTCGCGGACCTGCCCTTCACCGCCGCGACCGACACCGCGGCGGACATTCCCGCGATGCTCCAAGCCGCGCTGAATTACCTCGTCGAGAACCGCGCCGGCGCGGCGGAAATCTGGCTCGCATCCGACCTCCAGCGCAGCGACTGGCACGCGGGCGACGACCGTTGGAAGTCCGTCACCGCGCAACTCGCCGCGTTGCCGCAGCGCGTCCGCGTGCGACTGCTCGCCTTCAACACCGACGGCGAACAAAACGCCTCCGCGTCGCTTGTCGAGGTGCTCCGCCGGCAGCGCGGCGAGAACGCCGAGCTCAATCTCGCGCTCGACCTCCAGCGCGAAGGCGGCCCCAGTGGCGCGTTTCCGCTCGGCATCACGCTCGACGGCGCGCGCTCGACCGCCGAGCTCGCGTTGGACGGCCAGTCGCTCCGCTGGCGTCACAAGCTCGACCTCGGCCTGAAGAAGACCGGCGGCTGGGGCGCGCTCGAACTTCCCGCCGACGCCAATCCGCGCGACAACACCGCCTACTTCGTTTATGGCACCGAGTCGCGCTGGCGCGCTGCCGTCGTCGCGGCGGACGCGAAGGGCGCGTTGCTTCTGCAAGCCTCCACGATGGCCGACGCCATCACGCCGCCAAGCGCGCTCGAGACCGCGAACTGGGCCGACAAATCGCTCGTCGTCTGGACCGGCCCGTTGCCCGACGAAGCCACTTCGAAACGCCTCAAAACTTTCGTCGAGGAAGGTGGCGCGGTGATGTTCTTCCCGCTCGGCCGCACGGATGGCTCGACCTTCCTCGGCACCGGTTGGGGCGAGGTTCAAAACGCAGGCGAGGAAAAATCCTTCCGCATCGCGCGTTGGGACGAACTCGACGGCCCGTTGATGAAGACCGACGAGGGCTTGAGCCTGCCGGTGAACGAACTCGCCGTCACGCGCCGGCAGCAGATCACCGGCGAGCGCATGGTGCTCGCGAGCTTCGATGACGGCTCACCGCTGCTTGTGCGCCGCGCCGTGGGCAAGGGGCAGTTTTTCTTCTGCGCCACGCTGCCGGTGGACGAGTGGTCGAGCCTCGGCGACGGCCCGGTGCTCGTGCCGATGATGCAGCGCGTGCTCGCGACCGGCGCGCGGCGGTTGAACCAGAACACGATGATTGCCGCGGGCGAACTCAGCCCAGCCGACCGCGCGCGCCAGTGGGTGAGCCTCGACACGACCGACAAGCCCAAGGACATCGCGACGCAAGCCGGCGTGTATCGCAGCGGCGACCGCTTGCTGGCCGTGAACCGTCCCGCGGGCGAGTCCGAGCGCGAGATGCTCACGGCGGACGAGGCGGGCAAGCTCTTCGGCGGGTTGACATTTCAAATGTTGCAGGAGCGTCGCTCGCGCGCGGACGCGTTGCAGGGCGAAATCTGGCGGCTGTTCCTCTTCGCGATGCTGGCGTTCCTGCTCGTCGAGGGCGCGCTCATCCTCCCGCCGAAGCACCCGCACCAGCACGGCGTCGGCGCGACGCTGGCGAAGGAGTTTGCGAAGCCTGCGGAAGCGATGGGAGGTGCGGCGTGAGCCACTGGTCCTTCGCCGCATCGCTGCCGCTCATCCTGCTTGCTGCGAGTGTGTGGGGCGTCGCGGCCTGGCTGAGCTGGAACAACTGGCACCGCCGACGCACACGTTCGTCCGCGCTGCTTGAATCGCTCCGCATGGTCATCGTCACGCTGCTCGGCTTCACGCTGCTGCGGCCGGAGTTCGTGAAGGTCATCCAGCGCACCGAGCGGCCGGAGATTGCCGTGCTGCTCGACGCCTCGGGCAGCATGGCATCGCGCGACATCAAGCAGGGGAGCAACATCGTCACGCGCGCCGACTGGCTTGGGCAGCAGCGCGGCGCGAAGTTCTGGTCGCCGCTCGAACGCGGCGCGAAGGTGCTCGTCGAGGATTTTTCCGGGCCGCCGAAAGGCTCGAACGTCACCGCCGCCGCCGTTGCCGATGCGGGCACGGACCTCAACGCCGGGCTCGACTCGGTCCTCCAGCGCGCGAAGAACCTCAAGGCCGTGCTCGTGCTCACCGACGGCGATTGGAACGCCGGCAAGTCGCCGCTCGGCACGGCGACGCGTTTCCGCGAGCAGAACGTGCCCGTCTTCGCCGTGGGCGTCGGCGCGGAGCGTCCGCTGCCGGATTTGATTCTCGAGAAGGTCACCGCGCCGAGCTACGGGCTCATCGGCGAGCAGATTTCGATTCCGTTCAAAATCCAGAACCACCTCGCGCGCGAGATCAAGACGACGCTCACCATCGCCGAGCCGGACGGCGAGGAGACGAAGCGCGAGGTCACGCTGCCCGCGCTCGGCCAGCTCGCGGACGCCATCGTGTGGTCGCCGCGGCTCGTCGGCGAGACGACGCTCAAGTTGCGCGTGCCGCCCGAGTCCGACGAGGCGCTCACGGACAACAACGAATTGTCGCTGCGCATCGCCATCCGCGCCGAGACGTTGAAGGTGCTCGTGGTGGATTCGCTGCCGCGCTGGGAATACCGCTACCTGCGCAACGCGCTCGAACGCGACCCCGGCGTCGAGATGCATTGCCTGCTTTACCATCCCGGCATGGTCACCGGCGGCGGGCGCGGCTATCTGCCGGCGTTTCCAAGCTCGAAGGAATTGCTCTCGAAGTATGACGTGATTTTCCTCGGCGACGTCGGCGTCGGCGACGGCGAATTGACGGAGAAGGACTGCGAACTAATCCGCGGTCTCATCGAGCAACAGTCGAGCGGGCTTGTCTTCATGCCCGGACGTCGCGGGCGTGAACTGACCTTCCTCAAATCGCCGCTCGCGGATTTGTATCCCGTGACGCTCGACGAGCGGCGTCCCGAGGGCATCGGCTTGCAGAACGAAGGACCGCTGATGCTCAGCTCGATGGGCAAGGGCCACCTGCTCACGCGCTTCGACGCGGACGAAAACCGCAATGACGAAATCTGGAAGGGCCTGCCCGGCTTCTACTGGAGCGCGGCGGTCGAGAAGAGCCGTCCGGGCAGTGAAGTGCTCGCGGTTCACTCGTCGCAGCGCAACAACTGGGGCCGCATCCCGCTGCTCGTCACGCGGGCTGCGGGCAGCGGCAAGGTGCTGTTCATGGGCACGGATTCCGCGTGGCGCTGGCGGCGCGGCGTCGAGGACAAATACCATTACCGCTTCTGGAGCCAGGTCGCCCGCTGGATGGCGCACCAGCGGCACTTGAGTGAACGGCAGGGCATCCGGCTCTCGTTCAGCCCCGAGACGCCGCAGGTGGGCGACACGGTTTTCCTCCAGACGACTGTGCTCGATGCAAGCGGCTTCCCGGTGGACCGCGGGCCGGTCGCGGGCCGCATCACCGGACCGGGCGGACGCGTCGAGCGGCTGGACTTCTCGCAGATCGAAGGCGGCTGGGGCGTGTTCAAGTCGCAGTTCGTCGCGCAGCAGGGCGGCGCGCACAAGATTCTCGTGACCGCAGAGTCGTTCGGCCGCCGCCTCGAAACCGAGGTGAACGTCACGCAACCCGTTCGCGAGAAAGTCGGCCAGCCTGCGAACCACCAGATTCTGCGCGAACTCTCCGCGCTCACCGGCGGCGCGGTGTCGGTGGCGGACGGCTTGAAGGGCATCGTCGAAAAAATCTCCGCGCTGCCCGAGCCCAAGCCGCTGGAACTGCGCATCCGCCTCTGGTCGAACCCGTGGTGGGGCGGGGGCATCCTGTTCCTGCTCGCCGTCTATTGGATGGGCCGCAAACTGGCTGGGATGCTGTAGGTGAAGTTGAGGATTGTCGGAGCGCGGCGCGGTGCTATCGTCAGGCAATCAACGGGAATGCGATTAAGTTCAATGTCGAGCGGTGCGGCGAGACGGGTTTGCTTGTGGCCTCGTGGGATGAGTCCGACGGCACTGGCGGCATCACGACACAAGGCCGGGACTTGACCGACCTCGAGGCGATGGTGCGCGACGCCGTTCGCTGTCATTTTGCAGAAGCACAGGTCCCGCCCTCGATTCGCCTGCACTTCGTCAACGACCCTGTCCTGGCGATGGCGTGAAGGTTCCGCGCGACCTGTCCGGACAGGACAGCCGTCAAGGCGTTGAAGCGGCTCGCGTTTGAAGTGGTCAGACAGCATGGCTCGCATATTCGACTGGCAAAAGGCGCGATGAAAGTCACAATCCCCAATCATTCCTCCATCGCGCCGAAGACGCTTCAGACCGCACTGCGGCAAACTGGCGTGACGCTTGGGGAGTTTTTGGACGCGCTTTGAATCGAATGAGCAACCGGAACGAAACCAATACGCTTGCCCTGCCGGACTCGCTTCGCGCGAAGTTCGCCGCGCTGGAGCGGCGGCTGTGGCGCGCGGAAACCACCGCCGCCGCGTGCGGCGCTGGGCTCGCGCTCGCGGTGTCATTCGTGCTGCTCTTCATCAGCGACCGCGTCGGCGATTCCCCGGTGGCGTTGCGGACGGCGCTCGCGCTGGCGAGCTTTGGCGTGGCGGCGTGGTTCGCACTCGGCTGGGCGCGGCACTGGGTTTTTAACCGCCGCGACTGGCGCGCACTTTCGAACATCGTGCAGCGTCAGTTCCCGCGCCTCGGCGACCGGCTGCTCGGCATCGTCGAACTTTCCGACGAGGCGAAGCGGCCCGCCTACATGTCGCCGTCGCTGTGCCGCGCGGCCATCAAGCAGGTTGCCGAGCAGGCGGAGCGGTTCGACTTCAGCGAGGCAGTGGACCTGCGTCCTGCGCGCGTGTTCGGCTTCGCGCTCGCAGTTGTGCTGGTGCCGATCGTGCTCGCGGGCATGGTTGCGCCGCAGGCGGGCTGGAACGCCTTCACGCGCTGGCTGGCACCGGTCGCGGACATCCCGCGCTACACGTTCGTGGTGGTCGAGGAGTTGCCGGACAGGCTCGTCGTCGCGCATGGCGAGGCGTTCGAGATCGGCTTCGCGGTGAAGTATCGCTCGTTCTGGCAGCCGGGCCGCGCGTCGGGACGATTTGAGCAGCAGGCGAAGGTCGGCGGCGACGTTCAGAACAACCGCGCGCGGCTCAAGGTTCCCGCACAAACGAAGGACGGCACGCTTCGCGTCCGCGTCGGCGACGTCCGGCGCGACGTGGCCATTGCGCCCACACACCGGCCCGCGCTCAAGTCGCTCGGCGCGACGGTCGCGCTGCCTGCCTATCTTCGTTACGCTGCGGAGGACAAGCCCGTTCAGAACGCAACCTTGAACGTCCTTGAGGGCAGTTCCATTTCGCTCGCAGGCGTGGTGAACCGTCCGCTCGCCGGGGCGCAGCTTCGCATCGAGAACGACAAGCCCGCCGCGCTTGATGTGCTCGGCGATTCTTTTCGCACGGCGGCACTGCGGCTCGACGGGCGCTCGCACGCGGCTTTCTCGTGGCGCGACAATCTCGGGCTCGACATCGCCTCGCCGTGGGTGCTGTCGCTGCAAACGCAGAAGGACCTCGCGCCACGCGTGGACATCCCGGACTTGTCCACCGAGCTGTCCATCCTCGAGACGGACGTGCTCCCGCTGCGCATCGTGGCGACGGATGATTTCGGCGTGAAGGAATCCGGCTATGCGTGGGAGGTCATTTCGTTCCTCGACTCGACGAATGTCGCGCCGAGGAAGGAGTTCCGCGCGCCCGCCGCCACGCCGCGGGACAAGCGTCTCACCAACGCGCTCGCGTTCAGTCCCGCCGTGTTGCGCATCCCTCCGGACTCGACGGTCGAGTTGCGCGCGCAGGCGGTGGACTTCCTGCCCGACCGCAAGCCCAGCGAGTCGCAGACCTTCCGCATCAACATCGTGAGCATCGCCAAGCACGCCGAGCTCGTCCGCCAGCAGCTCGAGGCCATCTTCGCGCGCATCGAGGAAATCACCCGTCAGGAGGAGGGCATCGAAAGCAAGACCACGGACCTCAAGCGGCTTGACCCGGACAAGTTGGCCACCGAGGAAACCGGCACGAAGGCGGGCGAGCAGGCCGACGAGCAGGCCAAGACCGCGCGCCAGCTCGACCAGCTCGCGCAGGAAGGCGTGAAGGCCGTCGCCGAGGCGTTGCGCAACCCGACCTTCAAGGAGCAGCAACTCAAGGAATGGACGCAAGCTTTGCAGGAGATGAAGAACATCTCGCAGGGCGACATGAAGCAGGCGCAGCAGTCGCTCCGCAACGCGCAGCGCCAGCCGGGCGAACGCTCCGAACAGCTCGCCAAGGCCCAGGAGGCCGAACAGAACGCCCTCGAAAAGCTGCAGGAACTCCAGCAGGAGATGAACAAGAGTCTCGACAGCCTGCAGGCGCTCACGCTCGCGCAGCGGCTCCGCAAGCTCGCGGGCTCCGAGACGGACATCGGCGGCAAGCTCAACCGCATGCTGCCGGACACCGTCGGCCTCACGCCCAAGGAACTTCCGCCGCGCCTCAAGAAGGCCAACGAGCTTCTCGCCCGCGACCAGACTGGCGCTCGCAACGAGGCGCAGACCGTGCAGGAGGAGATGAGCCGCTTCTTCGAGCGCACGCAAAGCCCGAACTACGGCGTCGTGAGCGCCGAGATGAAACAGCAGAGCGTTGGCGAGGAACTCGATGTCATCCGCAAGTGGATTGACATCAACAACGCCAACGTGGCGATGGGCGGCTTGGTCGTGTGGTCGAAGAAGTTCAACGCGTGGGCCGAAGTGCTCGACCCGCCGCAAGACGGCGGCGGCGGCGGCGGCGGTGGTGGCGGCGGCGGCGGCGAGGACTTGTTGAAGCTGCTCATGGCCTACGTCCGCATGCGCGGCGCCGAGGTGAACCTGCACGAGCGGACGCGGATGATTGACGAGCAGCGTGCCGCGGACCCCGGCGCCAACAGCGCGCTCACCAAACTGGCCGACCGACAGCGCGACTTGCGCACCGACCTCGCCCGTATGCAGCTCGAGAACCGCATCAATGCCATCACCGACCTGCTCGTGGATTTGCAGGATGCCCTGCGCGAGGCCGAGGCGAAGCTCTTCGACGGCAAGTCGGATGAATCCACGCGCAAGCCGCAGATGCTCGCCGTGCAGCACTTCTCCGACATCATCAACCTCATTAACGAGCAGATCCAACGCAACGGCGGCGGACAAGGCTCGGCGGGAGACCAGTCCGAGATGGAATCGCTTCTGCAAATGATCCAGCAGATGCAGCCCGGCATGGGCCAACCCGGACAGAACCCCGGCGGCAACATGATGGGCGGCACAACCGACCGGCCGAACACGGGCATGCCGGGTGACGGCCGTGGTGGCGCGCCCGGTTCGAGGCGTTCCGCCAAATCCAGCGGCCTGACGCGGCCCGTCCCGACCGAGTTTCGCGAGGCGCTCGAGAATTTCTATCGCGCCGTCGAGAAGCAGGGGGGCAAGTGAGCCGGTTGCCCATTTTCAACCGCCAACCGCCAATCGCGGAGAGCGAGCGCGACCGATTGTCCGGCCGCGTCCGCCGCACCAGCCAATCGGCAATCGGCAATTGGAAATTGGCGATCTTCCTTCTGCTCGCCGCGCTTCCCGCCCCGGCACAGCAGCTCTTCATTGACAAGTCGGACATCAACCCGACGACGATTGACGCGATGTATGTCAAGGGCTTGCGGTTCCTCGTGAAGTCGCAGTCCGCCGAGGGCAACTGGAAGGACTCCCCCTACGGCAGCGAACCAGCCGTCGTGGGGCTGACCGTCGTGGCGATGCTCGCGCACGGCGACGACCCAAACTTCGGCCCCTACGCGCTGAACATCCGCAAGGGGCTCGACTTCATCCTCACGCAACAGAACAAGGAGACAGGCTACATCGGCCGCTCGATGTATAACCACGGCTTCGCCGCGCTGGCGCTGGCGGAAGCCTACGGCGCGGTGGACGATGGCCGCCTCGGGCCCGCGTTGCAGAAGTCCATCAACCTCATCCTCGCGTCGCAGTCGCGCAACCCCTACTCCGCTTGGCGCTACTCGCCCGAGAGCAACGACGCCGACACCACCGTGACCGGCGCGCAGATGGTCGCGCTGTTCGCCGCGCGCAACGCGGGCATCGCCGTGCCCGAGGAGGCCATCCAGAAGGGGCTCAAGTATTTCATCAGCTGCCAGTCCGGCGACGGCGGCATCGGCTACACCTCGGCCGCCGGGCCGAACGGCGCGCGCACGGCCATCGCGGCGCTGTGTTTCGCGCTGGCCAAGGACAAGAACAACGCCGCGTTCAAGTCCGCGGTGGATTACCTCGAACGCTCGCCCGGCGAAGGCCACTACTACCACTACTACCTCTACTACGCGGCGCAGGCGCACTTCCACGCGGGACCGGGCTCGTGGCGCGCGTGGAACACGAAGAACATCAAGACACTTTCCACGTCACAGACAGCGGACGGGAGCTGGGAAGGCCAGTTCGGCCCGACCTTCTCCACCACGGCGTCCCTGCTCTCCCTCGCGCTCAACTACCGCTTCCTGCCCATCTATGAACGCTGATTTGGAAATGCCGAATGCGGAATGCGGAGTGCGGAACGGTCCGCCCTGCGCTGCTCACGCCTCGGCTCCTTCCGCACTCCGCATTCCGCACTCCGCGTTCGCCGCCGCCTGCCTGCTCCTCGCAGCCATGCTCGCACTCGCAGCCGACTCCACGAACGCCGCACCCGCGCCATCCACGCTTGAATTCCTCGACGGCTCGAAACTCTTCGGGACATTGCAGCAGATAGACCGCGAGAATGGAGTGCGCTGGCGGCACCCCGGCGCGCGGCAACCGATGGAGTTTGCGCCGACGAACCTGCATCAAGTCCGCTTCACGCCGCCGCCCGGCAGCAGTTCAACCGTTCCAACGTGCCGCTTCCGTTTCGCCAACGGCGACGAGGTGCTCGGCGAGGTGGTGACGCTCGATGCCGACAAGATCGTGATGGACACGTGGTTCGGCGGACGGCTGACCGCGCCGCGCCGGGAACTGCGCGCCATCACCATCAACGGCGCTGGCAACACGGTGCTCTACGAGGGCCCGGCGGACGACAGCGGCTGGAAATACGGCGGGTCCGGGGTGGCGGGCGTGCAGCGGCAGGCGTTCATCAACCCGGGGGTCGCCATCGCGGGCGCGGTGGCGGGGCTGAACCTTGGCGGGCAACCCGTGACCAACGCGTGGCGTTACCACAACAACGGGTTCGTGTCCACCGGCTTGGGCACGCTCGGGCGCGACTTCAAGCTGCCGCCGGTGGCGCGGCTCGAGTTCGACCTCGCGTGGAAGACCGCCCCGAGCATGCGCATCGCGCTCTACACCGAGACCGTGGACCGGATGGATTACAACTCCGGCTACCAGTTTTATCTCAGCAGCACTTACATGTATCTCTACCGCCGCTCGGGCAACGACGGCGGCGTCGTCTTCTCCGCGACGGAGAACGCGCGCATCCCGCAGATGAGCATGCGCACCAAGGTCCGCATGGAAATGCGAATCAACAAGGAAAAGGAAACCGCCACGCTGCTCTGCGACGGGCAGCACATCAAGACGTGGCGCGTGAGCGGCGCGCAGCCCGAGGGCACCGGGATTTTGTTCTACTCGCAGCGGACCGATGGGGCCGTGCGCATCAGCAACCTGCGCGTGTCCGCGTGGGACGGGCGCGACGAAGTCAGCGCGCCGGCCAACTCCATCACCGAGACGCTCGTGATGCTGGCCAACAGCGACAAGGTGACCGGCAACGTCAACGCCATCAAGGAAGGCAAGCTCGCGCTGGCGGGCGCCGCGGGCGAGTTGGAGATCCCGCTGCAGCGCGCGACGCAGGTGTTCTTCCCTTCGGGCACGAATGCCGTCGCTTCCGCGTCGAACCCGCGCGAAGTGCGCGCCACGCTCGTGCGCGGGGACGCGGTCACGTTCGAACTCGACCGATGGGAGGGCGCGAGCGTTAGCGGCACCAGCCCGAACTTCGGCAAGGTCTCGCTCCGGACGGACGGCGTGCGGCAACTGCTCTTCAACCCCGGGCTCACACGGCCACCCACCGACGACCTCGGCTCATGGGACGACAGTCCCGCGGGCCGCTGACGCATGAGGCCGCCCACTTCAACGCGACGGAAAGGCTGGGCGTCGCGGTGCATCGGGCTCGCCGCCGCGCTCGCCGCGGGATTCGCGCCCGCGGAAGCCCAGGACTCCGTTGCCGGCTTGCTCCAATTCCTCGACGGCGCTTTGATGCGCGGCTCGCTTCTCGGCATTGACCCGCAACGCGGCGTCCGCTGGCAGCATCCCGCCGCCGCCGCTCCCATCGAGTTCAATTCGCGCAATCTGCACCAACTCCGCATCGAGCGGACGCCCACGCTGCCAACTCTGCCGGCTCCCGGTTGCCGCGTGGTGTTCCTGAACGGTGACGTGGTGCTGGGCCAGTTGGTGGCGCTCGACGCGGAGCAGGTTGTGCTGCAGACGTGGTTCGCGGGCCGGCTCACGGCGCCACGCGCGTCGCTCAAGTCCGTCACGTTCCTCAGCGGGCCCCACGGGATGTTTTACGACGGGCCGACGGGACTCGACGGCTGGACGGTGAGCGCGCAAAACCAGTTCTTCATCATCCAGGGCGGGCCGGGTGGCGCGAAGCAGGTGCCCGTGCAGCAGCCGCCGTGGAGGTATCAGGAGGGCGCGTTCGTGGCGGAGAGCGTGGGCTTCATCGGTCGCGACTTGAAGCTGCCCGACACGGCGCGGCTCGAGTTCGACTTGGCATGGCAGGGACCGCTGGCGGTGATGCTGAATCTTTACACCGACGCGATTGACCGCTTCGACTACAGCCGCGGCGCATACCAATTGAACCTCGGCTCAGGCTACGCCAACCTCATGCGCATCCAGGGCAACGCCGGCATGATGCACCTCGGCATGGCGCAATTGCCCGCGACCTCCCTCAAGAACCGCGTGCGCCTCGAAATCCGCGCGAGCCGCGAGCAGGGCTCGCTCACCCTGCTGGCCGACGGCGTGCAGGTGCAGCACTGGCGCGACCCCGCGGGCTTTGCGGGACAGGGCACGGGCATTTCCTTTTACTCGCAGCGTCCGGGCTCCGGCTTGCGCGTGAGCGCCATCCGCGTGTCCGCATGGGATGGACGCGCGGAGTCGCCGGACGAGGTGGTGACGAACCTCACTTCGCACCTCGTCAAGCTCGCCAACAAGGACCGGCTCGATGGCACCGTGCAATCCGTGAGCGACGGCGTCCTCGCGGTGAAGACCGCCGCGGCGGACCTGAACATCCCGCTTGCCCGCGTCATGGAACTGGTTCTCGCGGGTGACGACGCTCTACGTCCGGCGCGCGCGGCTGGCTCCGTGCAAGTGCACCTGCCCACGGGCGAGCGCCTCACGCTCGCGTCGCCGAAGTGGGACCAGGCCGTGGCCACCGGCGTCAGCCCGTCGCTCGGCGCGATCACGTTCAACACGGCGTGGGTGCGGTTGCTCGAGTTCAACCCCGGCAAACCTGTCGGGCCGGCGGACGACCTGGACTTCTTCGGTGCGGAGGTGGTGCGATGAATCGCATGGCGCGTGGTGCGTGGTGCGTGAAAGCGTGCGCGCTGGCGTTCGCAACTCCGTTCCTTTCGTGCGCGTCGTTCGCAGGTCCGCCGGCCAGCACGCCCACCAACGCCGCTCCGCGCCACGTGCTGCTCTTCCGCAACGGCGACCTCATTTACGGCGCGCTTCATTCCATCAAGCCCGCAGAAGGATTGCGCTGGACTCATCCCGACGCGGCGGCGCCCATCCTGTTCGGCCTGCCGCACTGCGCGGAGGCGCACCTCGGCTCGACTGCGCCCCCTTCCGCCCGACCGCAGCACCTTTGCCACGTGCGGCTGGTCAATGGCGACGAATTGTCCGGCGCGCTCGTGTCGCTCGACGAGTCGGTGCTGGTGCTGGACACGCGGTTCGCGGGCCGGCTCAAGCTGCCGCGCAGCCGTGTGCGCGCACTTTCACCCGCCCCCGAGCCCGGCGTGGTCCTTTACGACGGCCCGACCGGGCTCGATGGCTGGACCGCCGGCAAGGTGCAGGGCGTCGCGGATGCGGGCCAGTGGCGGTTCGTCAATGGCGCGTTCGTCGCGACGCAGTCGGCAAGCCTCGCGCGCGATGTCAAGCTGCCGGACCGCGCGAGCATCGAGTTCGAGATGGCGTGGCGCGGCACGTTCAACCTCGCCATCGCGCTTTACACGGACTCGCTCCAGCCCGTGAGCTTGCGCGCGAAGGAGAACGAGCCCGAGTTCGGCGCGTTTTACTCGCTGCAATTGAACAACCCGGTCATCAGCCTGCTGCACGTGACCCGCCCGGACCCGTTGCGCCAGCTCGGCCAGAGCATCATCTCCACGTTCAACCAGACCAATCGCGCGCGCATCGCCATCAAGACAGACCGGCAGCAGAACCTGGTCGCGCTGTTCGCCGATGGCGCGCTGCTCAAGGCGTGGCAGGACCCGGAAAATTTCAAGGCGAAGGGCACGGGCATCCGGTTCGTGCATCAGGGCATGGGCGCGATCCGCATTGCCAGCCTGCGCGTGACGGAATGGGATGGCCGCCTCGAACAACCCGCGCAGGCCGCGCCGGACCCGGGGCAGGACGTTGCGCGGCTCGTGAATCTCGATGCCGTGGCCGGTGAGTTGAAGGGATTCCGCGATGGCAAGCTGGCCATCCTCGCGGGCGCGTCCACCATCGAGGTGGCGCTGGCGCGCGTGGCGCAGGTGGAATTCGCGTCGGCGCGGTTGAAGCCGCTCGCGCCGGAGGCGGACGAGTCGCGGTTGTGGTTCGCGCAGCGCGGAAGCGTGACGGCGCGGGTGGAGACTTGGGACGCGCAGCGAGCGGTGCTGACGAGCCGGGTGTTCGGGCGTGTGGAAATCAAGCCGGAGGCGATCAGCCGGATCCAGTTCGCGCCGCTGATTTTAACCACGAATGTTCAAGAATGAAGACAGACACGGATTTCACAGATTGACACGGATGGAACTCGGAATCCGTGGGAATCAGTGCAATTGGTGTCTTCGCTCCTCGAACTTCGCCTTGAGGTGCTTGTGTTCAGTTCAGTCCGGTAACAGGGTGCATCTCGGTTTCTTGCACGCGGTCGGAGTGCGGGCCGCCGTTCTCCCTCACCCCAGCCCTCTCCCGCTGGGAGAGGGAGGCGCTTCGGATGGTGCTGGCGATTCGGGCCGGTCACAGCTCAAACTTCGCCTTGAGGTGCTTGTGCAAGGAGCGGGAGCGCGCGCGGGCGTCGCGCTTGCGGGCGAGGTGGGAGCGCTCGCGCGACCCGGCGGCGATCGAGGTGAGTTCGCGCTTGAGCTTCACGAAGCTGTCGAGCCTGTCGCGGGCAAGCTGACCGGATTCCACCGCGGCGAGCACGGCGCAGCGCTTCTCGGTGGTGTGGGAGCAGGCGCGGAAGTGGCACCGCGCCGCCAGATCCTGGATATCCGGAAAGGCGTTCTCCGCGCCGTCCTGCGCCAGCCACAAGTGGAACTCGCGCATGCCGGGCGTGTCCACGACGAGACCGCCGCCGGGGAGCGGGATGAGTTCGCGTGCGCTGGTGGTGTGGCGGCCCTTGCTGTCGGCGGCGCGGACCTCGATGGTCGCCTGCACGTCCTCGCCGCAAAGCCGGTTGATGAGGCTGGACTTGCCGACGCCCGACGGCCCGACGAACACCGCGGTGCGGCCGGGTCGCACGTGTTCGAGCAGCGCGCGCACGTTTCGCCCCGTGCGCGCGCAGACGGCGAGGACGGCAGCGCCGGCGGCGGCGGTCCGGGCCTCCGTGGTGCGGGCGGCGACATCGTTGCAAAGGTCGGTCTTGTTGAGCACGAACACGGGCGTGAGGCCGCCTTCGAGGGCCATGAGCATGGCGCGCTCGAGCTTGCGCACGTTGAAGGTGCTGTCGAGGGCCTGCACGAGGAACGCGATGTCCACGTTCGCCGCGAGGACCTGTTCCTCCATGTCGCGGCCAGCGACCTTGCGCGAGAGCTTGGTGCGGCGCGGGAGCACGGCGTGGATGACGGCCTTGCCTTCGGCTGCGAGCGGTTCGATGGCGACCCAGTCGCCGACCTTTGGGAGGGCGGCGCGTGATTCGGCCTCGTGGAGGAGCCTGCCCGAGATGGTGGCGAGGCGTTCGCCATCGGCGGCGACGACGGTGTAATGGAGCTTGTCCTCGGTGGCGACGCGGGCGGGTTGGAGTCCGCCGGAGCGGAATCGGGCGAAGGCTTTGTCGAACGCGGAATCCCAGCCGAGGGCGGACAGTTCGGGCATGGCGGGATTACGGGGCGGGGACGAACCGCGCGCACACGGGCGTGGGCACCTCGAGCGTCTGGCCCGTGTGCGTGAGCTTGCCGGTCTGCGCGTCAATGCGGAACACCGCGACGGTGCCGGAGCCCTGGTTCTCCGCGAGCAGCCACGCGCCGGTCGGGTCCACGGCGAAATTGCGCGGCGTCTTGCCGAGCGTGGGCTGGTTCTCCACGTGCGTTAGCCTGCCCGTGGCCGCGTCCACGCTGAACACCACGATGGTGTCGTGCCCGCGGTTGGAGCCGAAGAGGAACCTGCCCGACGGATGCGCGACGACCTCGGCGGTGCTGAAGCCGGCCTTCACCGTTTCGCCCGGCGGCAGCGTCGAGAGCGTCTGCACTTCCTTCAATTCGCCGCGCGCGGCGTCGTAACTGAAGGCGGTCATCGTGCACGTCATTTCGTTGATGACGTAGGCGAACCTGCCGCCGGGATGGAAGGCGAAGTGGCGCGGCCCGGAACCGGGCGCGACCGTTGCGAACGCGGGCTCGCTGGCCGTGAGCGCGGCGGAGGCGGCGTCGAGTTTGTAAATGAGGACCTTGTCCAGCCCGAGGTCGGCCGCGAACGCGAAGCGGTTGTCGGGCGAGAGGTTGATGGAGTGCGCGTGCGGCGCCGACTGGCGCGAGGCGTTCACGCTCGAGCCCTTGTGCTGGATGAACGTGCCGACGTCGCCGAGGCGGCCGTCGGGCAGCACCTTGATGGACTGGACGCTGCCGCCGCCGTAGTTCGCCACGAGGACGCACTTGCCGGACTTGTCCACGCTCAAGTGGCACGGGCCCGCGCCGCCGGAGGTTTGCGAGTTGAGCAGCGTCAGGTTGCCCGAGGCCGCGTCAATCGCGAACGCGCTCACGCCGCCCGCGGGTTTGCCCTCGAAGTCGTTCACCTCGCCGACGGCGAAGAGCACGCGGTTGTTCGGGTGCACGGCGAGAAAGGACGGGCTTTTGGTCTCCGCGGCGACGCGCGCCTCGCCGAGTCGGCCCGTGGCGGCGTCGAGCTTCGAGACATAGATGCCCTTGCTCTTCGGGCCCGTGTAGGTGCCGAAGTAAACGTGATACGCCTTCGCAGGCGCGGGCTTCTTCTCGGCCGCGCGCAAGCTCGGGACAAACAGGCAGGCCGCGGCGAGCGCGGCAACGACAGTGCGGAAACGTGCTGGCATGGCGGGATGGAACTACGCGGCGGCAGCGCTGGCAAGAGACGATTGGCGCGACAGAAAGAGCTGGCCCCGTTTTTCCGCCGGGCGCGCGAACGAGAACGGCTACATGGGCGACGTGGCCCGCGTCCA
>Ga0233424_10001114_pt1 | contig 26068 bp, 17 predicted proteins | sample Watercolumn_Towu_FD_181011 | JGI IMG/M metagenome (GOLD analysis project Ga0233424, IMG submission 181011) | Freshwater microbial communities from Lake Towuti, South Sulawesi, Indonesia - Watercolumn_Towuti2014_125_MG | ecosystem: Environmental > Aquatic > Freshwater > Lake | place: Indonesia... | reverse complement strand
CATTCGGATTCCGATCCGCCAACACCCGCGTAATCGCCGCCGTCAACGTCGTCTTCCCATGATCAATATGACCAATCGTCCCAATGTTCAAATGCGGCTTCGTCCGCTCGAACTTCTCTTTGGCCATCGGGTTTGCTCACTCCTTGGGATGGGGCCTCGTTGCTACGGGGCGTCACTCGTCAACGGGTGAGGCTCGAGTTCGAGAACCCGAGCCTCGGGATCTACTCGCCGCGAACTCGCGCGACGATCTCGGTGGCGATGCCGTCGGGGACCGGCTGGTAGGAATCGAACTGCATCGTGTAGTTCGCCCGACCCTGGGTCTTCGATCGAAGATCGCCAACATAGCCGAACATGTTCGCCAACGGCACCTTGGCCCGGACAATCTGCGCGTTGGCTCGCTGCTCCATGCCCTCGACCTGCCCCCGGCGGCTGTTGAGGTCGCCGATCACGTCGCCCATGTAGTCCTCGGGGGTGGTGACCTCGACCGACATCACCGGCTCGAGCAGTTGCGGCTTCGCCTTGCGGGCGGCCTCCTTGAGGGCCATCGAGCCGGCGATCTTGAACGCCATCTCCGAACTGTCGACATCGTGGTACGAACCGAAGGTCAGGGTCGCCCGGACGTCGACGAGCGGGTAGCCCGCGAGGACGCCCCCCTCCATGGCCTGCTGGATACCGGCGTTGACCGACGGGATGTACTCCTTGGGGATCACGCCGCCGCTGATCTTGTCGACGAACTCGTACCCGCCGCCGGGACCCGTCGGTTCGAGTGCGATGACCACATGCCCGTATTGACCCTTGCCGCCGGTCTGGCGGACGTAGCGGCACTCGACCTTTTCGACCGCCTGCGTGATCGTCTCGCGGTAGGCGACCTGCGGCTTGCCGACGTGGGCCTCGACGTTGAACTCGCGCATCATCCGGTCGACGAGCACCTCGAGGTGCAACTCGCCCATCCCACGGATGATCGTCTGTCCGGTGTCGTCGTCGGTGTGAACTTGGAAGGTCGGGTCCTCGTCGGACAGTGACGCGAGCGCCTTGCCCAGCTTGTCCTGGTCGTTCTTCGTCTTCGGCTCGATCGCCACCGAGATCACCGGCTCGGGGAACTCCATACGTTCGAGCACGATCGGCTGCTCACGCACGCACAGCGTGTCGCCGGTCGTGGTCTGCTTGAACCCGAGCCCGGCGACGATGTCGCCCGCGTAGGCGACCTCGATGTCTTCGCGGTTGTTCGCGTGCATGCGCAGGAGCCGACCGATGCGCTCCTTCTTGTCCTTCGTCGAGTTGTAGATCTCCGCACCCTTCGCGAGCGATCCCGAATAGATGCGGAAGTAGGTCAGCTTCCCGTACGGGTCGGCGACGATCTTGAACGCCAGCGCCGAGAACGGCTCGGCGTCGTCGGCCTTGCGCTCGATCGCGCCGTCCTTGAGATCGGTCCCCGCGGTAGGGGGCAGGTCGAGCGGCGACGGCAGGAACTCGACGACCGAGTCGAGCATCGGCTGCACGCCCTTGTTCTTGAACGCCGAGCCGCACAACACGGGGACGAACTCAAACGCGATCGTGCCTTTGCGCACGGCGGCCTTGAGTTCGTCGACCGAGATCTCGTCGTCGGCGAGGTACTTCTCCATCAGCGCGTCGTCAACGCCGGCGACGATCTCGAGCAGTTCGCCGCGCCAGCGTGCCGCTTCGTCGGCGAGTTCGGCTGGGATGTCGATCGTCTCGTACTTGGCGCCTTCGCTGTCGTCGTCGACGGGCCAGACGAGCGCCTTCATCTGGACGAGGTCGATGACGCCGCGGAACTCGCTCTCGGCGCCGATCGGGAGCTGCACGACCGCCGGCGTCGCGCCGAGACGCTCGCGGATCATGTCGACGCAGCGGTAGAAGTCGGCCCCGACCCGGTCCATCTTGTTCACGAAGCAGAAGCGCGGGACCGAGTACTTGTTCGCCTGACGCCACACGGTCTCGGACTGCGGTTCGACCCCCGCGACCGCGTCGAACACGCACACCGCCCCGTCGAGCACGCGCAGCGACCGCTCAACCTCGACGGTGAAGTCGACGTGGCCGGGCGTGTCGATGATGTTGACCTGGCAGTCCTGCCACCGGGCCGTCGTGGCCGCCGACGTGATCGTGATACCGCGCTCTTGTTCTTGGACCATGTGATCCATGACGGCCGCGCCTTCGTGCACCTCGCCGATCTTGTAGGTGCGGCCGGTGTAGTAAAGGATGCGCTCGGTCGTGGTCGTCTTGCCGGCGTCGATGTGCGCCATGATCCCGATGTTGCGGACCTTGTTGAGCGGAAACTCGCGGGGCATTGCTGTACCTCTGCTTCGGGAGAACGGAGATCCGAACCGAACCTCGGGGCCGGTCGAACCGGGCCAGGACGGAGACGGCCGGGCACAAGGGCCCGGCCGGAGGGTGCAGACGTCGTGTTGTCTGCATGGTGATCGGGGTGTGCGTTACCCGGTCACCACCTCCTGCGGTGTCACTGCTCGAATCAGGATCATGTCGGTCGCTTCGTCTCGGAGTTGCGGGTTTCGTCGCACACCCACGTCCGGCTCGGGGGCGGCGTCTACCAGCGGTAGTGGGCGAAGGCCTTGTTCGACTCGGCCATCTTCTGCATATCCTCGCGCCGTTTGATCGAGGCACCGATGCCGTTGCTGGCGTCCATCAACTCGGCCGCGAGACGTTCGGACATCGTCTTCTCGCGACGCTGACGTGAGAAGCCGACGATCCAGCGGATGGCGAGGGTCGTGGCGCGCCGCGGCCGGACCTCGACCGGAACCTGGTAGGTCGCGCCACCGACCCGTCGGCTCTTCACTTCGAGCGGTGGGCGCACGTTCTCGACCGCGCGCTTCAAGACCGTCACCGGGTCCTGTTGGGTCTTGGCCTCGATCTCGCGCAGCGCCCGGTAGACGATCTGCTCCGCAGTCGAACGCTTGCCCTTGAGGAGGACCTTGTTGACGAGTTGGGTGACGACCACCGACCGGTAGATCGGGTCGGGCATCAATTCGCGGCGCGGGGCAGGACCTTTGCGGGGCATTGCTACTTCCCTCGCTTCGCGCCGTAGCGGCTGCGGGACTGTTGGCGGTTGTTCACACCCGAAGCATCGAGGGCGCCGCGGATGATCTTGTAGCGGACGCCGGGGAGATCCTTGACGCGGCCGCCGCGCACGAGCACGAGCGAGTGCTCCTGAAGGTTGTGGCCGATCCCGGGGATGTACGCGGTGACCTCGACGCCGGTGCTCAGCCGCACCCGCGCGACCTTGCGCAACGCTGAGTTCGGCTTCTTCGGGGTCGCCGTCCAGACACGGGTACACACGCCGCGGCGCTGCGGCGAACCCTTGAGGGCCGGCGTCTTGGTCTTGTCGGGCTTGGTTTCCCGTCCCTTACGGACGAGTTGAGCGATGGTGGGCACGCGCTTCTCCGGCTTGCAGATCGTTTGGACTCGGTGCTTCGCCCTCCCGGCGCGAAACCCGGATGGAACGGGCGTTGACATGCGGTCGGCTGGTCGGCGCGCGAAGAGAAGCGCAAGCCGTTCGGCCAGGTGGAAAAGGTTAGGCGAGGCACCGCGCTCCGGCCAAACCCGCCGACAACCACCCACCGGGCGCGCCGATCGGTCCGGCCGCAGCGTTCAGCGCGGGCGCAGGCGGTACAGCGGAATGGTCTCGAAATCCTTCGCCGTCGTCACCCGCCCGACGTACTCGGTCGTGTGACGGGCCCTCACGTCGAGCGCGAGGTGAGCCGCGAATGCCTCGGTGACGTAGACCTCGCCGGGGGGTGTGCGGGGTTCGATTCGTGCCGCCCGGGTCAACTCCCGACCCCAGTAGGCATCGGCACCCACGACCGGATCCCGGAGCACGTTGAGCGAGCCGACGTGTGCGCCGACTCGCAGTGCGAGGTCCGCCGGGAGCCCGAGACCGCGGAGGTCGGTCGCGGCGACGATGTCGTGCAGTTCGAGCACCGCACCGGCCGCCGCGGCGGTGTCGGGGAAGACCGCGACGATCGCATCGCCCCAGGTGTTGGCCCACAACACTCCGTGATCACGAAGCGCCGCGGCGAACTGCGTGAGAACGCGTTCGACGAACACCTGCACGTGTTCGTCGCGCAGGCGGCTGTAGCCACGCAGGTCGGTGAACACGACCGGGCGGATCTCACGTCGCGTCCCGTCGCGTCGGCGGGTCAAAGGCTCCGGGTCGCCCGGCCCCCCCACCGAGATCACCTGGGTCTGGCGTCCTGTCGCTCGCCACACGCCGACATCGTGCGCCGTCCCCGCTGCCCCGCTGGGCATTCCACCGTCGTAGAGCGCGAGTTGGAGCGCCTCGGATCCGAAGTGGCGCGCGTGGTTGATCGCGCGACCCATCGCGATGCGCGCCGCGTGGCCGTACAACTCGTCGTTGCCCGCGTATGCCGAGTCGCACGCGACGCTGAGCGAGGCAGCACGCTCGAGGCCGCGCCGGAACCGGTCGACCCAGGCTGGCCCCGCCGGCGCGACCGATTCGTGTACGAACTCGTCCAGCGCGAACGGCAACACGACGTGGAAATCGACGCCTCGCTTCGCCAACTGCTCGGCGACGAGGATGTCGGCGCCCGACGCGAGCGAGCCGTAACCCGCGGCGAACTCGTGTCGGTCGAGGAACGCCCCGACCTCACGTTCGACGCGTTCGGTCGAAACGGTCGCCCAACGGCCGGCGTGCCCGTCGTCGTCGGCGCGATGCCCGCAGAAGTGGAGCACAACCGGTGGGCGCAAGGCATCGAGCAAGGCTCGGTCCATGCCGCGGTCGGCGACGAGATGGCGCAGCTGACGGTAGGTCGTCGCGCGCATCGCGGCGTCGGCGCGACCCAGCTCGGCCGCGCGCGCTGCGAGCGCAGGCACGGCATCGATCTCGCCCAGGATCAGCGCGCTCTCGAGGCACGTGGCGACCGCCCAGTAGTCGCCCGCGGCTCCGTCGGCATCATCGGTTCCGCCGATGACGTCGGTTCCGGCGTGGCCCGCGGCGGCGAGCTCACGGGCTTCGGCGGCGAGCTCGCGGGCACGCGCATCGTCGCCCGCGAGCGCGTACAAGGTCGCCGCGTTGATGCACGGGAACGACCCGCCGGATCGCTCGAACACCGCGTGGTACCGGTCGGCGGCGTCGCGGAGCGCGGCGCGTCGCGCGACCGGTTCGCGGATCTCTAGCGCCTGGTCTTTGGCCAGGCGCGCCATGAGCGCGCCTGCGTCCTCGACGAGTTCGCCGCGGGCACCGGGTACGCCGGCGAGAAGATCGAGGAGTTCCTCACAGCGGCGCCGGGCGCCCTCGGAGCTGCCGGCGCGGGCGAGTGCGAGCGCCGCGAAGTACCGAGCGTCGAGGCTCGTCGGGTCTTCGTCACAGGCGCGCAACGCGGCGTCGTAGGCGACGAGTGCGTCACCCGCCCGGAGTGCGTCGGCCGCCGCGCGCTCGGCATCGCCCGTCACGGCGAGTCACGGTAACGCCCTCGCGCCGACTCCGGCAGGTGACGCCGGCGCGCGGCGCCCGGCGCGTGACGGCCCGGGCGCGAATCGCCCGGGCCGCTGTGCTGGAGATCCGCTGTATGCGTGGCTACTCGGCGGCCGCCTCGGGTTCGGCGTCGTGGCGATCCGCGACGCCGGTCTCGGCGTCGATGTCGGTGACCGCACGGTCGGTCACATCGACGATCGGGTCGCCGAGCGGCTCGTCACTGATCCGCGAGAGGATCGACGACACGTCCTGTTCGAGCGAACCGGATGCGCTCTGCAGCGAGCTGTCTCGCAACCAACTCGCGAGGTCGATGTCCTCGCTGTCGTCCGACGTGTAGAACGGCAACGGCTCGTAGTCGGGCGCGACCGTCTGGATCTCGCGATACTGGAGCATGCCGGTCCCCGCAGGGATCAGCTTGCCGATGATGACGTTCTCCTTGAGCCCGGCGAGTCCGTCATGGCGGCCTTCGATCGCAGCCTCGGTGAGCACCCGCGTGGTCTCCTGGAACGACGCCGCCGACAACCACGAGTCGGTGGCGAGCGACGCCTTGGTGATCCCCATGAGCTCGGGACGACCCTCGGCGGCCTTCTTGCCCGCCTCGACCAGCTGCCGGTTGAACTCGGCGTACTTGCGCGAGTCGACCTTTTCGCCGGGAAGGAACGAGGAATCGCCCGGCTCCGACACGGTGACGCGCCGCAGCATCTGGCGAACGATGACCTCGATGTGCTTGTCGTGGATCGAAACGCCCTGCTCGCGGTACACCTTCTGCACCTCGTCGACGAGGTACTGCTGGGTCTCGCGGATCCCCTTGATCTCGAGCAGCTTCTTGGGGTCCATCGGCGTCTTTTCGTCACCAACGATGCGGTCACCCGCGCGCACCTCCTGGCCGTCGGCGACCGAGATGTGCGCGCGGCGCGACACCTCGTGGACTTCCTCGGTGCCGTCGTCGCTGACGATCGTGATGGTCTTGTTGCCCTTCTCGTTCTCACCGAGCCGCACCACCCCCGAGCTCTCGGCGAGAAGCGCCGCGCCCTTGGGAGTACGCGCCTCGAAGAGCTCGACGACGCGGGGCAGACCGTGGGTGATGTCCTCGCCGGCGACACCGCCGGTGTGGAACGTACGCATGGTGAGCTGCGTGCCGGGCTCGCCGATCGACTGCGCCGCCATGATTCCGACCGCTTCGCCGAGATCGGCCTCGGTCTGCGTCGCGAGCATCGTGCCGTAGCAGTTCGCACACACCCCGACGAGCGTGTCGCAGGTGAGCACCGAGCGGACACGAACTCGCGTCACCGTCGAATCGGCGGCGATCACGTCGAGTTGATCGTCGTCGATGCGCGTGTTGGCCGGGATGACCGATCCGTCGGCGAGCGCGACGTCGTCGAGCAGGCAACGTCCGAGCAGGCGGGTGTCGAGCAGGCGACGCGAGTCGGCGTCGTCGAACACGTCCTCGACCCAGATCCCGCGCCGGGTCTCGCAGTCGGGTTCCTTGATGATGAGTTCCTGTGCGACGTCGACGAGACGGCGGGTCAGGTATCCGGAGTCGGCGGTGCGCAACGCGGTATCGGCGAGACCCTTGCGGGCACCGTGGGTCGAGATGAAGTACTCGAGCACCGACAGGCCCTCGCGGAAGTTCGACTTGATCGGCCGCGGGATGATCTCACCGCGAGGGTTCGCGACGAGGCCCCGCATACCGGCGATCTGGCGGACCTGCATGACGTTGCCGCGAGCACCCGAGCCGACCATCATGTCGATCGGATTGAACTGCTCGCCGCGCATCTCGACCTGCATGGCGTCGGTGACCTGCGAGGTCGCCTCGGTCCAGATCTCGATCTCCTTCTGGCGCCGTTCCTCGTCGGTGATGACACCGTTCTCGAATTGCCGCTCGACCTTGGCGGCCTCGGCCTCGAACTGATCGAGCAACCCACGCTTGGCGGTCGGCGTCTTGACGTCGGCGACCGAGATGGTGAGCCCGGCCCGAGCCGCGTACTCGAACCCGAGGCTCTTGATCTTGTCGAGGCTCTCGGCGACGATCGCCTTGGGGAACTGCTCGACCATCGCGCTCACGACCTCGGTGAGGTCGCGCTTCTTCATCGACCGATCCTCGAACGCCAACCCGCCCGGGAACGCCTCGTTGAACAACAAACGACCGAGCGAGGTCTCGACCAGCACGCCGTCGTCGTCGCGCCGCAGCACGATCGAATCACCGCCCGCCGGGTTCGGCCGCCACTCGCCCGCGACGTCATCCCAGTCGTGACGCGCCGGGAACCTGTCGTCGGGGAAGCGGTCGTGCGGCATCCGCACCTTGATGCGCGCGTGCAACGACAACGCGTCGACACCGTCGGCCGCGTGGCGTTCGTCGTAGGCGAGTTCAGCCTCTTGCAACGAGACGAACGAGCGACCCTCGCCCGGCGCGCCCATGACGATCTCGGTCATGTAGAACGCGCCGATGATCTGGTCCTGGGTCGGCGTGGCAATCGGGCGGCCCGATGCCGGTGACAAGATGTTGTGCGCGCTGAGCATCAACAACCGCGCCTCGGCCTGCGCCTCGGACGACAGCGGCAGGTGAACGGCCATCTGGTCGCCGTCGAAGTCGGCGTTGAACGCCGTGCAGACCATCGGGTGGAGTTGGATCGCCTTGCCTTCGACGAGCACCGGCTCGAAGGCCTGGATGCCGAGGCGGTGCAGGGTTGGGGCGCGGTTCAGGAACACCGGGTGTTCCTTGATGACCTCTTCGAGCACGTCCCACACCTGCGGGCGGGCGCGTTCGACCATGCGCTTTGCCGACTTGATGTTCTGGGCGTGTTCGATGTCGACGAGCCGCTTCATGACGAAAGGCTTGAACAGCTCGAGCGCCATCTGCTTGGGGAGCCCGCACTGGTGCAGACGCAACTGCGGACCGACGACGATGACCGAGCGGCCCGAGTAGTCGACCCGCTTGCCGAGCAGGTTCTGGCGGAACCGTCCCTGCTTGCCCTTCAGCATGTCGGAGAGCGACTTCAACGCACGGTTGCCCGGCCCCGTGACCGGCCGGCCGCGGCGACCGTTGTCGAACAACGCGTCAACGGCCTCTTGGAGCATCCGCTTCTCGTTGTTGATGATGATCTCGGGCGCGCCCAGGTCGAGCAGGCGCTTCAGCCGGTTGTTGCGGTTGATGACCCGGCGGTAGAGATCGTTGAGGTCGCTCGTCGCGAAGCGGCCACCGTCGAGCTGCACCATTGGGCGAAGGTCCGGCGGGATCACCGGGATCGCGTCGAGGATCATGCCCATCGGCGAGTTGATGGTGCGGCCGTGGTCGTCCTTGCGGTTGAACGCCGAGATCACCTTGAGGCGCTTGATCGCCTTGGCCTTGCGCTGGCCCTTGGCAGTTTCGATGATCTCGCGCAGCTCGAGTTCCTCGGTCTCGAGGTCGAGCCGGCTGACGAGATCCTTGACCGCCTCGGCGCCCATGCCGCCGGCGAAGTACTCCTGGAAGCGGTCCTGGAGTTCGCGCCACACCCGCTCGTCGTCGACGAGTTGCTTGGGCTTCAGTCCCTTGAACGTGTCCCACACGAGCTGGAGGTGTTCGATCTCGAGTTCGCCGCGCTCGCGGATCTTCTCGAAGTCCTGGTTGCGGATCCGCTCGGCCCGGTCGAGCTCGGCCTTCTTGCCGTTGCGGCCCTCGATCTCTTCGACTTCCTTCAGGTAGACCTCGTCGCGGTCGCGGATGCGCAGCTCGAGTTCCTTGCGGATGTCGTCGATCTCGGCCCGGATCTCACCTTCGAGCTTGGCGATGTCTTCGTGGAGTCGCTTGTCGTCGACCCACGTGATGAGGTGCGCCGCGAAGTAGATGACCTTCTCGAGCTGCTTGGGCGCGATGTCGAGCAGGTAGCCGAGCCGGCTCGGCACACCCTTGAAATACCAGATGTGGGTGACCGGTGCGGCGAGCTCGATGTGGCCCATCCGCTCGCGGCGGACCTTGGAGCGCGTGACCTCGACCCCGCAGCGCTCGCAGATGATCCCCTTGAAGCGCACCCGCTTGTACTTGCCGCAGTAGCACTCCCAGTCCTTGGTCGGACCGAAGATCTTCTCGCAGAATAAGCCGTCCTTTTCGGGCTTGAGCGTGCGGTAGTTGATCGTCTCGGGCTTCTTCACCTCGCCGTTCGACCACGTGCGGATCTGGTCCGCGGTCGCCAGGCTGATGGAGAGTTGATCGCTGTCGTTGACGTCGAGCACGTGCTCTGTCGCCTCCCCCGGCAATGCCGGTCAGTTGAACGCTGTGGAGCCAAGAACCTGGCGGCCAAAGAAATCCTGTTGCGCTAGAAACCGCCGCCGCGGCGGGCGGCCTCGCGCGCGGCGTCCTCTTCGTCGGTGCCGCGTTCGGGACGCGACAGGTCGATGCCGAGCGACTCGGTCGTACGGAAGGCGTCCTCGTCGAGCTCGCGGATCTCGACCTCTTCGCCCGCGGCGTTGATGACGCGCACGTTGAGGCAGAGTGCCTGCATCTCCTTGATGAGCACCTTGAAGCTCTCGGGGATACCGGGCTCGGGGATGTTGTCGCCCTTGACGATCGCCTCGTACACCTTGACGCGCCCGAGCACATCGTCGGACTTGATCGTGAGGATCTCCTGCAACGCGTACGCTGCGCCGTAGGCCTCGAGCGCCCACACTTCCATCTCGCCGAAGCGCTGCCCGCCGAACTGCGCCTTGCCGCCGAGGGGTTGCTGCGTGATCATCGAGTACGGGCCGGTGCTGCGGGCATGGATCTTGTCGTCGACGAGGTGCGACAGCTTCAGGATGTACATGTAGCCGACCGTCACCGGCTGGTCGTACGGCTCACCCGTTCGGCCGTCATACAGCTGGGCCTTGCCGTCCTTGCGGATCAGCTTCTGGCCATTGGCGCCGTCGACGTGGAGTTCGTCGAGCAGTTGCTCGATCGTGGCGTTCGGGCCGGAGTCCTCGACTTCGTCCCAGTGCGCGCCATCGAACACTGGCGTGCTCACCCACACGGCCGGCTCGGTGATCGTGCTCGTCTTCTTGGGGCTGCGCTGGGTCCCGCGGTGCTCACCCCAGCCGTGACGCGCCGCGTACCCGAGGTGCGCCTCGAGCACCTGGCCGACGTTCATCCGGCTCGGCACACCGAGCGGGTTGAGCACGATGTCAACCGGCGTGCCGTCGGCAAGGTACGGCATGTCCTCGGCCGGCAGGATCTTGGCGATCACTCCCTTGTTGCCGTGACGACCGGCGAGCTTGTCGCCTTCGCTGATCTTGCGCTTCTGCGCGACGTAGACCCGCACGAGTTGGTTGACACCGGGCGGGAGTTCGTGGCCGTCCTCGCGGCTGAACACCTTGACGTCGATGACCTTGCCGGTCTCGCCGTGCGGGACCTTGAGGCTCGTGTCGCGCACCTCGCGCGCCTTTTCGCCGAAGATCGCGCGCAGCAGCCGCTCCTCGGGCGTGAGCTCGGTCTCACCCTTGGGAGTCACCTTGCCGACGAGGATGTCGCCCGGGCCGACCTCGGCACCGACGCGGATGATGCCCCGCTCGTCGAGGTCCTTGAGGATGTCCTCGGAGAGGTTGGGGATGTCGCGGGTGATGTCCTCGGCGCCGAGCTTGGTGTCGCGGGCATCGATCTCGTGCTCCTCGATGTGGATCGAGGTGAGCACGTCGTCCTTCACGAGACGCTCGTTGAGGACGATCGCGTCCTCGAAGTTGTGGCCCTTCCACGGCATGAACGCGACGAGCAGGTTCTTGCCGAGCGCCAACTCACCGTGGTGCGTGCTCGGCCCGTCGGCGAGCACCTGACCCTTGCGCACCTGGTCGCCCTCGGCGACGAGCGGCTTCTGGTTGATGCACGTGCCCTGGTTCGAGCGCCGGAACTTCAGGAGCCGGTGAGTCTTCTTACTGTTGGCGCCGTAGTCGACCGTGACCGTGTCGCCGGTGACGTCGGTGACGGTGCCGTCGTCCTCGGCGAGCAGCACGTCGCCCGCGTCCTGCGCGGCGCGCGCCTCGATCCCCGTACCGATGTAGGGCGCGGTCGCCTTCAACAGCGGCACGGCCTGGCGCTGCATGTTGGCGCCCATGAGGGCCCGGTTCGCGTCGTCGTGCTCGAGGAACGGGATGAGCGCTGTGGCGACCGAGACGATCTGCTTCGGCGACACGTCCATGTACTGGACTTCGTCGGCGTGCACGAACGCGATCTCGCCGCGCCCGGCGCGCACGAGGACGCGGTCCTCGGTGAAGCGACCGCTGTCGTCGACCGGTGCGTTGGCCTGCGCGATGACGAAACGGTCCTCGTCGTCGGCCGCGAGGTACTCGATCTCGTCGCTGACGCGCCCGGCCTTGACCTTGCGGTACGGCGTCTCGATGAAGCCGAACTCGTTGATCCGGGCGAAGGTGCTCATGTAGCCGATGAGGCCGATGTTGGGGCCTTCGGGGGTCTCGATCGGGCACATGCGGCCGTAGTGGCTCGGGTGGACGTCGCGGACCTCGAAACCGGCGCGTTCGCGCGACAGGCCGCCGGGGCCGAGCGCAGAGAGCCGCCGCTTGTGGGTGAGGCCCGCCAGTGGGTTGGTCTGGTCCATGAACTGGCTGAGCTGCGACGAGCCGAAGAACTCCTTGATGGCCGCGACCACGGGCCGGATGTTGATGAGCGTCTGCGGCGTGATCGCCTCGACGTCCTGGGTGGTCATCCGCTCACGCACGACGCGTTCCATGCGCGACAGGCCGACCCTGACCTGGTTCTGGATCAGCTCGCCGACCGAGCGCACGCGACGGTTGCCGAAGTGGTCGATGTCGTCGGGGTAGTAGCCGAGGTCGTTGGCGTGCAGCTTCACGAGGTAACTGACACACGCGAGGATGTCGGCCTTGCTGAGCGTGAAGCCGCTCGTACCGTCGGGGCCCTTCGGTGTCTCCAGCGAGAACTTCTTGAGCGGGACCTTCTTGTACTCGTCGGCAAGCTTCTTGGTGACCTTGTGGCGGCCGACCTTGGCGAGGTCGTAACGCTTCGGGTTGAAGAACAGGTTCTCGATGAGCGCGCGTGCCGAGTCGGGTGTCGGGGGTTCGCCCGGACGCAGCTTGCGGTAGATGTCGATGAAGGCTTCGTCGACGCTCGTCGTGTTGTCCTTGTCGAGCGTGTTGCGCATGCTCTCGTACGGACGGCCTTCGTCGTCGGTGATGAGCATTGCCAGCTCGTCATCGGTCTCGCCGAAGCCGAGCGCCTTGAGCAACACCGTCACCGGCTGCTTGCGCTTGCGGTCGACGCGGACGTAGACGACGTCCTTCTTGTCGACCTCGAACTCGAGCCAGGCACCGCGCCCTGGGATGATCTTGGCGTCCGCGATGTCCTTTTCCGGGGCGGTCTTGTCGGCGTTGAGCCCGAAGTAGACGCCGGGCGAACGCACGAGCTGGCTGACGACGATGCGCTCGGTGCCGTTGATGATGAACGTGCCCCGGTCGGTCATCATCGGGAAGTCCCCCATGAAGACCAGCTGCTCCTTGATCTCGCCGGTCCCGGCGTTCATGAACCGGGCAGTGACGAACAGCGGGCGGGCGAAGGTCATGTCGCGCTCGCGGCACTCCTCTTCGCTGTGCTTGGGCGGGTCGAACACCGGCTCGGTGAGCTCGAGCTTGAGTTGCCCGGTGAAGTCCTCGATCGGGCTGATGTCGGCGAGCACCTCCTCGATGCCCTTCTCGACGAACCAGGCGAAGCTCGAAGTCTGCACGCCGATGAGGTTTGGGAGCTCGCGCACCTCGCGCAGCTTCCCGAACGAGACACGGTCACGGGTTGCAAGGGTCAACGAGGGCTCCATTCGAGTGCTGCGAGCGTGGTGGCGTTGGGACTGCGGTCGAACGACGAAAGCACGCACCGCTTCCGAGCACGGCGTCGGAGCGGCGTCCGAGCGGCGGGCGCGGTGAGCTGCAGGCGGGCGTTCGCGCGTCGCGCGGTAATCGGCTGCGGTCGGTGCCCGCGGGTGGACGACACGCCCCGATTCACGGGGCTTGTTGCAAGCAGGCGCGCGCGAAGAGAGAGGGTTTTGCGAAGCGGGCGCGGACGACCAGACACGGCTCGGGCGATGCTAGTCGGCACGAGCTCCCGATGCAAAGCACGCAGCGGCCGCCCCGAACCCGAGGTCCTCGGGAGGGGCTGCCTCGCTGGCGCGCAGGATACGACGACCCCGCACCGGTTTCAAGCCTTGCGGCGTCACGTTGGGCGTGTTCGACGGATTCGTGACGTCCGGCGCGGCGCGAACGCCCCGCCCGCCCTACTTGAGTTCGACGCTCGCGCCTGCCTCTTCGAGCTTGGCCTTGGCCTTGTCGGCGTCGTCCTTGTTCGCCTTCTCGAGCACCGGCTTCGGCGCATTGTCGACGAGGTCCTTGGCTTCCTTCAGGCCCAGGCTGGTGAGCTCGCGCACCACCTTGATGACCTGGATCTTCTGGGCGCCCGCCGCCGTCAGCACGACGTCGAACTCGTCCTTTTCCTCGACCGCCTCGCCGCCACCGGCAGCGCCGCCCGGTATCGGCATGGCCATCGCCATGGGCGCTGCCGCGGTCACGCCGAACTCGTCTTCGAAGGCCTTCTTGAACTCCGAGAGTTCGAGGACCGTCATGGTCTTGAAGACCTCGAGCAGGTCCTGGGTGCTCATGCTCGCCATTGTTCTGGTTTCTCCTGTGTCGATTCGATCTTGGTGCTCGATCTGGTGCTCAAGTCGATCTCGTGCTCGGGTCATCTCGGCTGAGGGGGACGATCCGACAGTTCGAGACGAAACCGCCGCTCCCCGCGACGAACGGATCGGCGCGTCAGTCGGCCGCGCCGGTGTCGTCGGCCGCGGGCTCGGCGGCATCGGCTGGGGCTGCTGCGGTTTCGGCTCCGTCACTGGGGGCTTCGGCGGACTCGACTGCGTCTCCGTCCCGGGCCTCGGCGGCCTCGGCAGATTCGGAGGAAGGAGCATCGCTCGGCGCGTCCGTGGTGGCTGCCTCGGCCGCCGCGTCGGCACTTGCGGCAGGCGACTCGGGCGGTGGAGCTTCGCCGGCTGCGACCCGTTGGTCGACGAGTGCTTGCACGAGTCCGACCGTGTCGCGCAACACCGCCTCGAACAGGCCGAGGGTCTGCGCCATTGGCGCCTCGAACAAGCCTGCGAGTTGCGACAGCAGCCCGTCGCGGCTCGGAAGCTCGGCGAGGGCGTCGATGTCGGCGCCGGCGAGCGGCCGGTCGCCGAGCAGCCCTCCCTTCAGTACGAGGTGCTGATTCGTGCGGGCGAAGTCGCGCAGCGCCTTCGCCGCCGCCGCGGCATCACCCGATACGAACGCGATCGCCACTGGACCGGTGAGCATCGTGGCGAGGTCGTCACCCACACCGACCTCTTCGGCTGCGCGCTTCACCAGCGTGTTCTTGTAGATCTTGTATTCGGTCCCGGCGGGACGCAGCACCGCGCGCAGCGCGGCGATGTCGGTAACGGTCAGCCCGCGGTACTCGGTGAGCACCGCCGCGTCGGCGTCCCGCAACTTGCCCTTGATCTCGTCGATCACGGCTGCCTTGCGGGCGACCTGCGGCGTGGTCGGATCGGCCTTGAGCGCCATCGCGCGGTTCTCCTCGTGTGGGTCCCGCGCCGGTCACCCTCGGCGAGATCCTGACAAGACGTCGGGCGCCGCCGAAAGTGATCGGGGCGCCCGGGACCGCGTCTCCCCGGGAGGTAGCGCCGGGGATGGCTGTTTCGGATCACCTCGTCCGGCGGGGAAACCCATTACCGCCCGAGTCCAACCGTGTGGGCTCGGGACGACCGGAGGTCTTCGGCGGTGCAGTTGTGGCGGCGCAGGCTAAGGCAACCGTGTCCGCCGGGCCAAACCGGCGCCGCGACCGCGGTCGCAGCGCCCCGAGCCGGTGGTGGCGTGTCACACACTTTGGGAGCCATCCCGGACGAAGTGTGCCAACAGGATGCGGGGCTATTTATCCTTTTTCAACCGATCCGTATGCTTGACGGCAAATCGCTCGAGGGAGGGCGCCGCGGTGTCAAGAACCGCGAACCGCGCTGGTCGCGCGCGCCGCGCGCTACGTCACGCGGCGGCAGTGCTCGCCTTTCTCGTCGCCGCGGTGACCGCGATCACCCTCGCCACGGCGAGCAGGCCGTCATCCGACCCGCCGCGCCCGACGACCGGCCCGGCGCTGCTCGGCGAGGTGTCCATCGCGGCCGCCTGGGTCCTCGAAGGCAACGACGCCGCGCGCACGTTGCGTTTTCCGATCACTCTGTCCGGTGCCGCCTCGAACGACATCACGGTCGATTACGAGACACACGCAGGGACCGCTCGCGAGGGCATTGACTTCGCCGCCGCATCAGGCACAGCGACCATCGAAGCCGGCGCGACGGGGACATCGATCGACGTATCGGTCGTGGGCGACGCGCTCGACGAGAGCGACGAGACCCTCACTGTGTCGCTTGCGCGCCCGCGCGGCGCGCGGATCGGCATTGCCCGCGCCACCGGAACGATCGTCGCCGACGACGCGATGCCCGCCGCCTCGCTCTCCGTCGCGCCGGCGACCGTCGTCGAGGGGCACAGTGGCGAGCGGATCCTGTACTTCCCCTTGACGCTGTCAACCGCGGCGCCACGCGACGTGATCGTGTCCTTCGAGACGGCCGCGATCACCGCGTCTGAGCTCGATTTCGCTGCCGCGAGCGGCGACCTGACGCTTCCGGCCGGGTCGCGCCAGGCCTACATCAGCGTCGCGGTGCAGGGCGATCTGCGGGTCGAACCCGCCGAGTCGTTGCGCGTCGTCCTGTCGGACGCGCGCGGAGCCACGCTCGACCCACGCCACAGTTCGGCGGTCGGGACCATCGTGAACGACGACGTCGACCCGTCGAGTTTGTGGAGTTGGGGATCGAACGCGAGCGGCGTGCTCGGCGACCCCGAGATCCCCGCCGGATGGCTCGCCGACGCCACGCAGGTGGGCGACGACGCCGACTGGTCTGCGCTGTCGACGAGCGCGCACGGCATCGAGAATCGCTTCCTAGGAATACGCGCCGACCGGAGCCTGTGGGCGTGGGGCGCCAACAGCTACGGGCAACTCGGCGACGGCACCACCGATGCCCACAGCGAACCGGAGCGCATCGGCACCGACACCGACTGGGACGAGGTCGCCGCGGGTGGTCACTTCACTGTCGCGGTCAAGACCGACGGTTCGCTGCACGCGTGGGGCGACAACCACTACGGCCAACTCGGCGACGGGACCGGTGAGGGGCGCCTGTCGCCGACCGCGATCACGCCGGGCGCGACCTATCGCACGGTCGCGGCCGGATTCGCTCATGTCATCGCGGTACGCGAGGACGGGACGCTGTGGGCATGGGGCCAGAACGACAGCGGCCAGCTCGGCGACGGCACGCTCGAGGCCAGCTACAAACCCGAACAGATCGGCACCGCGAACGACTGGACCCGTGTGTCGGCCGGGTTCGACTTCTCGCTCGCGACTCGTGCCGACGGGAGTTTGTGGGCGTGGGGAAGCAACGTACGCGGCCAACTCGGCGACGGATCGGGCCTCGACCGCAGCGAGCCGGTACGGGTGGGTACCAACGTCGATTGGGAGAACGTCGGGGCCGGCGCCGAGTTCGCCACAGCCACGCGCGCCGACGGAAGCCTGTGGACCTGGGGCGCGAATGAGCACGGTCAGCTCGGCCTCGGCGACACGGTCGATCGCGCGCTGCCGGTCCAGGTCGGCAGCGACAGCGACTGGGTGAGAGTCAGGGCTGGCCTGAACCATGCTCTGGCACTCAAGTCGGACGGCACACTTTGGTCGTGGGGCAACAACGACTTCGGTCAACTCGCAGACGGAACGACGGTCGGGCGCCGAACTCCAGGCCCAGTCGCGGTCACCGGATGGTTCGACTTCAGTGCCGGGGCCGCAACGACGATCGGGATACGCGCGCCGGGTACCGCGTGGGTTGCGGGCGCCAACGCCGACGAGTCGCTCGGCGTGGCCCTGGGCTCGCGCGAGGTTCCCGTCGCGATCGCGGCGAGCGGCCCATGGAAGCTCGTGGCGCTCGGGACGCACGCGCTCGCGGTGCGCTCCGACGGGACGCTGTGGGCGTGGGGTACCAACGACAGCGGCCAGCTCGGCACCGGGACTCTCGGCGCCGAAAACACCGCGGTGCAGGTCGGCGCGGCGACCAACTGGAGCGCGGTCGCGGTCGGCTCGGCACACTCGCTCGCGGTCCGCTCCGACGGGACGCTATGGGCATGGGGCTACAACGGCTACGGGCAACTGGGCGACGACACTGCCACGAATCAGGAAGCACCCACTCGCATCGGAACCGCGCGTGACTGGCAGGCAGTCGCCGCGGCCGGTTCGACGAGCTACGCGATCAAGACCGACGGAAGTCTGTGGGCGTGGGGCGACAACAGCCTCGGGCAAGTCGGTATCGGCGACAGCGACGAACGGCACGTCCCCACCCGTGTGGGAGCCGCGACATGGCGCGCCGTGTCGGCCGGCGAGGGCTTCGCCGTGGCAATCCGCACCGACCGAACGCTGTGGGCGTGGGGCGACAACTCCCTCGCTCAACTCGGCGACGGAACCGACCGTCAGCAGCTGGTGCCGGTCCGGATCGGCAGCGAGACGTCATGGGCAACCGTCGCAGTCGGTCGCGCCCACGTTCTCGCGACGAAGATCGACAACACCCTGTGGGCATGGGGCGACAATTCGAGCGGCCAACTCGGCGACGGGACGGCGACGAGCCGCCGATCGCCGGCACAGGTCGGCGAGAGCGCGAACTGGTACGCGATCACCGCTGGGGCGCAACATTCGGCCGCGACACGCAACGACGGGAGCCTCTGGACGTGGGGCGACAACTCGAGCGGCCAACTCGGCGACGGCTCACGGCTGACTCGATCGGAACCGACCCGGGTCGGTCGGGACAACGATTGGGTGGGTGTGAGCGCCGGCGTGGCAGCCACCGTCGGGCAGCGCAAGTGACCCGCGGACGGATCGGCGACAAGACGTGCCCTGTCTCACACATGCGACCCTCGTGCGGGTTTTCGTCGGTTTATGGCCCTGTCGGGGCATTTAGGCTGGGTTCGTGCGGGAGCGCCGCGAGGGTGGTCTTGCAGCGGGAGGCGAGCGAGTGCGCCACGACAAGGGTTCTCCGATGCCACGCGCTCGGGTGGTTCGCCGCGCCTGGACACGGTCTTGCTCGGCGGTCACGGTCGCCGCGTCGCTCGTCGCGAGCACCCTCGTTGTACCGGCCACCCCCGCGGGCGCGGTGGCGCCGGCACGCATCTCGACCGCGGCCGCATACGTGCTCGAGGGCAACGACGCGACCCGAACTTTGCGCTTCCCCGTGACCCTGTCGCAGACCGCGACCTCGAACGTCACCGTGCACTACGCGACGAGCAACGGCACCGCGATCAGCCCGAGCGACTACGCCGCGACATCCGGCACCGCGACCATCGTCACCGGCGCCGCGAGCACGTTCGTCAATGTGAGCGTCAACGGCGACACCACGCCCGAGGTCGCCGAGACGTTGACCCTCACGCTGACGTCTCCGGTGGGTGCGGTGCTCGGCACTGCGGTCGCGACGGGCACGATCCTGACTGACGACTCGCAACCCGCGGTCGCGCTCGGCACCAGTCCGGCCGCCGTGGTCGAAGGTCACAGCGGGCTCCGTACGATGACCTTTCCTGTCACCTTGACCACCGCCGCCGCGGGCACGGTGACGGTCGACTACGCAACCTCCAACGGGACTGCGAGCGCACCGACCGACTACACGAGCAAAGCGGGCACGCTCAGCTTCGCCCCGGGCAGCCGCCAGCAGTTCGTGACGATCGCGCTCAGCGGTGACCTCACGATCGAAGCGACCGAGACCCTGTCGCTCACGCTCTCATCGCCGTCCGGCGCGTCGCTGATCACGACGGCCGCCTCGGCGAGCGGCATGATCGTCAACGACGACGTCGATCCTTCGACGATGTGGAGCTGGGGATCGAACCTCACCGGTGGCCTTGCCGACCCGACGGTGGTCGCCGGTTGGATCCCGAACCTCATCCAACTCGGGACCGTGACGAACTGGAAGAGCCTCTCGACGAGCCCCAACGGTTTCGAGACCCATGTCGCGGGTGTTCGCACCGACGGCTCGTTGTGGACGTGGGGCGCAAACACCTACGGGCAACTCGGCAATGGCACCACGACCGCCAGCCTCGTGCCGACCCGCATCGGGAGCGCCAACGACTGGAAGGCTGTCGCCGCCGGCGCCCATTTCACCGTCGCGATCAAGAACAGCGGCGCCCTCTACACGTGGGGTGACAACACCCACGGTCAACTCGGCGACGGATCGACGGTGCCGCGCCGTGGGCCACAACTGATCGGCGCGGGAACCGCCTACGCGTCCATCGCCGCCGGCTTCGGACACGTCGTCGCGGTCCGCACCAACGGCACGCTCTGGGCGTGGGGACTCAACGACTCCGGACAGATCGGCGACAACACGGTCACGACGCGACTGGTGCCGAAGCGCATCGGCACCGCGGCCAACTGGGCGCAGGCCACCGCAGGCTTCGAGTTCTCGCTGTCGACCCGGACTGACGGGTCGCTGTGGGCGTGGGGCAGCAACATCAGCGGCCAACTCGGCGACAACACCGGCGGCGACCGGCTGGCGCCCGTACGGGTCGGCGCCAGCAACGCATGGGCCCAGGTCAGTGCCGGCTCCGACTTCACGATCGCGACCCGTACCGACGGCAGCCTCTGGTCGTGGGGCCGCAACCACCTCGGTCAACTCGGGCAAGGCGACACGGTCGAGCGCATCGCTCCGGTGCGCGTCGGGACGAGCACCGGTTGGTCGAAGGTCGCCGCCGGGCTCGATCACGCGCTCGCGATCAAGACCAACGGCACGCTGTGGTCGTGGGGCAACAACAGCCACGGCCAGCTCTCCGACGGCACGACCCTCGAGCGGCTCACGCCCGCTCAGATCGGCACCGCAACCTGGTCGGCGATCGGCGCCGGCGCGGCGACCACTCTCGCCGTGCGAACGGCCGGCACCGCGTGGATCGCCGGCAACAACGCCGAAGGGAGCCTCGGCATCCCGCCCGGACGACGCACCACACCGGCAAAGGTCGCGACCACCGGACCGTGGAAGCGGGTCGCGATCGGGATCCACGCCCTGGCGATTCACGGCGACGGAACCCTGTGGGCCTGGGGACCGAACGAATCCGGCCAACTCGGCACGGGAAACCTCGGCGCCAGGAGTCAGCCGGTCCAGATCGGCAGCGCCACCAACTGGACCGCGATCGCAGTCGGCGCCGCGCACTCACTCGGAGTGCGCTCCGACGGGTCCCTCTGGGCGTGGGGCTACAACGGCTACGGGCAACTCGGCGACAACACGATCAACAACCAGGTCGCGCCGCGGCGCATCGGCACCGCGAACAACTGGAGTGCGGTGGCTGCCGCCGGCCTGTCGAGCTACGCGACGAAGACCGACGGGAGCCTGTGGTCGTGGGGCGACAACAGCGTCGGCCAACTCGGGCACGGCAACACCGTCGAACGCCACTCACCGATGCGGATCGGGACCGCGACCTGGAGGGCCGTCGCGGCGGGCGAAGGCTTCGCCGCGGGCGTGCGAACCGACCGAACGCTGTGGTCGTGGGGCGACAACTTCCTCGGCCAACTCGGCGACGGCACGACCGTGAGCAGGCTCGCGCCCGTCAAGGTCGGCACCGCCACTACTTGGGCCACCGTGGCCGTCGCCGGCTACCACGGACTCGCCACTCGCACCGACAACACGCTGTGGGCGTGGGGAGACAACTCGACCGGGCAGATCGGCGACGGCACCACCGTCGACCGACACTCCCCGGTCAAGGTCGGCACCGCAACCACCTGGTCCACGATCGCCGCTGGCTTCTCGCACTCGGCCGCGACTCGGGGCGACGGGAGCCTGTGGGCATGGGGTGCCAACTACCTCGGTCACCTCGGCGACGGCACCACGACGCGCCGAACCGCGCCCGTACGTGTCGGCACCGCGACCGACTGGGTGCGTGTCGCCGCCGGCATCACCACGACGCTCGGCCTGCGCAAGTAGACCCGCGCTCCGGGAGACCCGTCGCCGCCTCGGCCGATCCGCCGACGAGCTGCCTCAGTGCACCTCGGCCTTGGCGTCGGGGTTGATCTTGACCCCGGGACCCATCGTCGAACTGACCGCGACACCCCTGATGTATCGGCCCTTCGCCGCGGCCGGCTTCGCCCGCACGATCTCGTCGAGCACTGCCGCGTAGTTCCGCTCGAGATCCTCGATCGCGAAGCTGGCCTTGCCGATCCGCACGTGAACGTTGCCATGACGGTCGGTGCGGTACTCGACCTTGCCCCCCTTGAACTCGCTCACCGCGCGGCCGACGTCCTGGGTGACCGTTCCCGTCTTCGGGTTCGGCATCAGACCACGAGGCCCAAGGACCCGACCGAGCCGACCCACCTGCCCCATCAGGTCGGGAGTCGCGATCGCGAGATCGAAGTCGAGGAAGTTCTCGTCCTGGATCCGCTTCACCAGATCGTCAGCGCCCACAACATCAGCCCCGGCATCGCGCGCCTCGTTCGCCGCGTCGCCCGCAGCAAAGACCGCGATGCGTACCTCTCGGCCCGAACCTGCAGGCAGCGCGACCGTCCCCCGCAACATCTGATCCGCCTTGCGCGGATCGACACCGAGGCGGAACGCAACCTCGACCGACTCGTCGAACTTGCGGGTCGCGTGCTGCTTCACCAACTCCATCGCTTCCGATGGCGAGTGCAACACGCTGCGATCGATGGCCTTCAGCGCATCGGTGTGCTTCTTGCCGTGCTTCGGCATACTCCCATTCCTTCCGGTCAGGTCCCTCGGCTACTTCTCTCCAACGCCGGCGGCGAGGTCATCCGCTCGGCCGAGACAATCCCACTCAGACGACGTCGATCCCCATCGAACGGGCCGTGCCCGCGATCTGCGCCACCGCGCCATCGATGTCGATCGCGTTCAGATCCGGCATCTTCAACTCTGCGATCTCGCGCACCTGCGCCATGGTGATCGAACCGGCCTTCTCGCGCCTGGGGTTCTGGCTCCCCTTGTCGAGGCCTGCGGCCTTCAGGATCAGGCGCGGCGCCGGCGGCGTCTTCGTCACGAACGTGAAACTGCGATCCTCGTAGACCGTGATTTCAGCCGGGATCACGATCCCGCGCTGACCCTCGGTCTGCGCGTTGTACGCCTTGCAGAAGTCCATGATGTTGATCCCGTGCGGGCCGAGCGCGGTCCCAACCGGAGGTGCGGGCGTCGCGGCCCCCGCCTCGATCTGGATCTTCACCACCGCGGCGACCTTCTTCTTCGCCATGCTTATTGCCTCGCTTCCTCTTCGCTACTTCCGCTCGCTCGTCAGTTCGTGTGCGCCCTGGTTCGTGGACCGCTCGCTTCATCCGCTTCGTTCGCTCGGCGGGGCCGTGTCCGGCCTGGTCCGTGACCGTGAATTCGCTTCCTCTTCGCTACTTCCGCCCGCCCGCCGTGATCGTCTACTCGTCGGTCGACGGGCTTCGCTGCATGTCCGATTGCTTCGCTCCCACTGCGCTACTTCCGCTCGCCTTGGCGGCTCACTCCATCCGCTCCGTTCGCTCGGCGGGCCGCTCCGTTCGCTCGGCGGAGCCGTGTCCGGCCAGGTCTGTCAGAGTTTGGCGACGTCGCCGAACTCGAGCTCGACCGGTGTCTCGCGCCCGAAGATGTTCACCAACACCTTGAACCGCGAGCGGTCGACGTCGATCTCGTTGATGATGCCGTTGAAATCGGCGAAGGGCCCGGTCACGACACGGACCTGCTCGCCCACCTCGTACTCGAGTCGCGGCCGAACCTTCTTCTCGGTGGTCACCGCGCCCTCTTCGTCGACCTTGGGAACGCCGAGCACGTCCTCGACGGCCTTGCGGGTCAACGGCACCGGCTTGGCACCGCCGCCGACGAAACCGGTGACGCCGGGGGTGTTGCGCACCACGTACCAACTCTCGTCATCGAGCTCCATACGGATGTACAGGTACCCCGGGAACAACTTCTTCTGGGCGACGACCTTCTTGCCCCCTTTGAACTCGATGACCTCTTCCATCGGGATCACGACCTCGAAGATCTTGTCCTCGACGACCATCGACTTCACGCGACTCGCGAGGTTCTGCTTCACCTTGTTCTCGTAGCCCGCGTAGGTGTGCACGATGTACCACGCGCCCGGACGATCGAACGGCGACTCGATCTTGAAGGCGGGCACGATGTCGATGACCTCGGCCGCGCCCAGCGAAGCGGCATCCGCCTCGTCGCCCAGCTCATCGGCCTCGTCGAGAACATCGTCCTCGGCCTCGTCGGCCTCGTCGTGCTCGTCGGAGTCCGCAGCAACGACCGCGCTCGGCTCCGTCTCGGGCGCCGCGTCGGTCGCGGTCGGCGGGCTCGCCAGCGCCGCGAGCGCATCGTCGAACGCACTCGCGGTCGACGCGCTCGGGCCAGTCGCCGCGTGCGCGTCGTCCGCTTCGGCGTCGGGAACGTTCGTGTCGTTCATCGTCATCAGTCGAACAGCCAGAGCGCGCTCTTCGCAGACAAGAAGTCGTAACCGAAGATCAGCGCGGACATGAACACCACCGCGACCAACACGATGATCGTGCTGTTCTGCACTTCGGGTCGGGTCGGCCAGGCGACCTTCTTCAGCTCGCCGCGGACCTCGGACAAGTACTGGCCGGGACCCACTCGCTCGCGCTGGCGCGCAGCCTGGGTCGCGGCTTCGCGGCGCTCCGCGGCCGGGCGCGGCTTGTCCATGCCGGCCTTGGCCATCTGTCGCTTCGCTTGTCGGTTCACGGTGCCGCCTCGCAGGGGGTCGACGTCTGACGGGAGGGTGGTGCTTCGGCGATCCGGGGATCGAGCGCAGGGCCGGAGGGACTCGAACCCCCAACCGCCGGTTTTGGAGACCGGTGCTCTACCAATTGAGCTACGACCCTCTGATTGCGGCCTGCCGGTGCGGGCTGGCGGGATGCGGCTGTTGGCCTCGACCGGAACCGCCCGGGCACCGACCAGGCCGACGCGGGCGCGCGCCTGCCAGGCCAACCCGACAGACGAAAGAAGAATGCTAGCAGCGGCCTCGCGGCAGGCTCACAGCGGAATGTCGCCAGCGCCCGGCGCACCGCCAACCGCGACGGACCCCAACCGGCGACCCGACTTGTCAGCTGGCGAGCTTCAAACGCCGGGTTCGGCTGCGTGCGATCAGCACCGCGGCGGTTGCGGCGCCGGCCGCAACCGCCGTCCCGCCGATCGCGCCCGCGTAGGCGAGCCGGCGACCGGACAACGCCGACCTGGCGGCCCGGCGCTCGCCCTCGACCGCAAGCGCCGTCAGTGTCTCGGCAATCAAACCCGGCGCCGGTTCGAGCGTGTGAAGGCGAAGTTGCTGCATAGCTCGCAGCAACTTGCGGTAGCGAGCCAACTCGGCCTGGCAGCGAAGGCAGGTCTCGACGTGGCGCTCGACCGAGAGATGACGCGTGTTCGTGTCGACCAACTCGGGGAGAAGAGCGGCGACTTCCTCACACCGCATGTGCGCTTCCTTCCTCGGACTCGGACCCGCCGGCGTCGGCCGGTCCGTACACGGCATCGTGCAACTTGCGCCGGGCGCGGTGCAGTCGCACCTTCGCCGCGGTGACCGAGATCCCGAGTTCTTCGCCGATCGCCTCGTGCGACAAGCCGTACACGTCGCGCAGCACCACGACCTGCCGCAGCTTCTCCGGCAGCATGTCGATCGCCGCCGCGACCCGGTCGAGCAGATCGGCAGCTTCAACGACCTCGGCCGGCTGCACTTCACGGCGCGGCTCCGGCGGATCGTTGAACTCGTCGAGCGGATCGGCCCGCAGCCGGCGTCGACGCCGCAGATGCGTGTTCGCGGCATTGGCGGTGATTCGGTAGAGCCACGTCGAGAACTGTGCCTCGCCGCGGAACTTGCCGATGCCTCGCCAGGCCCGCAGGTACGCCTCTTGGGTCACGTCGCGTGCGTCCTCCTCGTTCCCGGTGAGGCGACGAGCAAGCGTGAACGTGTCGGAGTAGGTGCGCCGCACCAACTCGTCGAACGCCTCACGGTCACCGGCCTGGGCCGCGGTGACCAACTCGGTATCGCCGACCATCACCTGGGATCTCCGTTCTCCCGGAGGGGCGGGTCCTCGCAGTGACTCCACGCGATCCGGGCGGGGTCTAGACCCGCCCGGTGACAGAAGGTTACGTATGTGAGCAGAGTGACTCGCGGCAGCCGGCGGCCGCATGCTTGCAGGAGTTAGCGCGTCTCCTTGTGGACGGTGTGTCGCTTGTCCCAGCGGCAGTACTTCTTCATCTCGATCCGCTCGCGGTCGTTGATCTTCGACTTCATCGTGATGTAGTTGCGACGCTTGCACTCCTCGCACGCCAACGTGATCTTGATGCGCTTGTCCGACGCCTTCGCCATGACTATGGCCTCGCTCCCTCTCCGCTACTTCCGCTTCGCCCACCTGGGCCGTCGACTCGTCGATCGGACGGGCTACTTGTTGATCTTGATGACGCGGCCGGCGCCGACCGTGCGACCACCCTCACGAATCGCGAACCGCAACCCCTCTTCCATCGCGATCGGCTTCTGCAACTCCACCTTCATCTCCGTATTATCCCCCGG
>Ga0233424_10001113_pt1 | contig 26072 bp, 15 predicted proteins | sample Watercolumn_Towu_FD_181011 | JGI IMG/M metagenome (GOLD analysis project Ga0233424, IMG submission 181011) | Freshwater microbial communities from Lake Towuti, South Sulawesi, Indonesia - Watercolumn_Towuti2014_125_MG | ecosystem: Environmental > Aquatic > Freshwater > Lake | place: Indonesia... | reverse complement strand
ACTTTTACCGCCCACGGACTCATCACTGTTTAGTAACCGTTTCCCGGTGCGGGAAATGGCGGTTCCCTCTCCTGGGGGAGAGGGTTAGGGTGAGGGCGAGTCACCTTTTCAATGAATAGATACGGCTAAGACCACGACGCTTCCGATGACCGCGAAAGAGTTGGCCCGCTACATCGAACACACGTTGCTCAAGCCGGATGCGACGCGCGCTGGCATTGAAAAACTCTGCGCCGAAGCGCGCGAGCACCGGTTCCATTGCGTTTGCGTGAATGGTTCGCGAATTGTGGAAGCCCGCGCATTCCTGGAGGAAAGCGACGTGAAGGTCGCCACCGTGATCGGTTTTCCCCTCGGCGCGATGGATTCCGACGCGAAACGCTATGAGACGGAGGTCGCGATCGACAACGGCGCGCACGAGATCGATGTCGTGCTCAACCTGGGCCGTTTGAAGGATGCGGATCATGCGCGCGTGGTGCGCGAACTGCGCGACGTCGTGGAGGCCGCGGACGAGCGTCCCGTGAAGGTCATTTTGGAAACCGGCTATCTCACCACGGAGGAAAAAATCGCCGCCTGCCGGATCGTGCTCGATTCCGGGGCGCAGTTTGTAAAAACCTCGACCGGCTTTGGTCCGAGCCAGGCCACGGTGGAGGACGTGCAGTTGATGCGGCAAGCTGTGGGGGCGAAGTTCGGCGTCAAGGCGGCCGGTGGAATTCGCGACACGCAAACGGCGCTGGCCATGATTGCAGCCGGGGCCAACCGGTTAGGCACGTCCTCGGGTGTCGCCATTGTGACGGGGCTGAGCCAGGACGGAACCAGGTCCGATTATTGAGCCGGCGCGCCGGCCTCGGCGCGGCGTTGCAAAGCAGCACAGCCGGGCGCATCTCCGCATGAGGACGGTGCGGGTGGCGTTGTAGCGCAGATTTGCAATCTGCTGTATCGCGGAACTCCGCTTAGGCGCGAGCACGCGCGAAGCGGTGTTGCATTCCGCAAGGCACCGGCAAACTCCCGCGCCTTGAATTTGCCGAGCGCCGCCGATTTCAAATCGGCGATACGGCAGAGTGCAACTCTGCGCTACGCCTTCGGGCCGCGCCGAAATCGTGTCCTCATTCGGAGATGCACCCAGCACAGCCGCGACGGCAACAAACGAATAAACGAATTGCGTTCGCGGGCGCGATCGATTACCAGATCGGCCAGCGTTGAGTGGATCCATAGCCAGCGCTCAGCGTGTTCGAGAATCCAGACCGCAAAATGGACTCAGTCGAAGAACCGATTGGAACGATTCCAGGCTTCGCCGAAATCGAACCAGAGATCCCTTCGCCGGCCACCCCGGCCATCCCCACCCATCGCGACGACGCCGTCCTGCAAGCGTTCCGAACCGCCGCGCGCCTGACTGCCCAGACTTTGGTCCTGGAAATTGAGGGCTGGGCCCAACAAAACCCGGATCATCAAACGGAGTTGGACCAGGAGTTGGCGAGCGCCCAACATGAGTTGTCCGATGGCGACGCCAGCGCGCTGGCGGACGATGATGAGAACGCGATCCAGCATTACCGCAAGGCCTGGACGCACGCTTCCAGCGCCGGCCGTTACGTGATGAGGGCCGCCTGATCTCTCTGCCAATTCTACAGGAGATAACGGAGGCAACGGAGTCGGAGAAGAGATCTGGCTCCAATACCGTGCACGATGGGAACCGGAGGCGTACGCCTTCTAAGCTAAGGAGAATTCTTGATCTCCGTTTCCTCCTGTTCAACTGAATTGGGGTCTCCTGGGCATTCGATCAACCGCGCTTTCTGTGCTACCCTTGGCTGCTCGTTAAGGGCGGACCGAGAATCCAGCCCGGCTGCGATCCCTTGACGAAAGGCCGTTAAAATGAAAAAGCGACTCATACAAATCTCCGGTGGGTTGGTGGTGCTGGCCGCCGCGGCTCTGGTGGTGGTCTGGTTTTCTCTGGATTCGATCGTGAAGAAGGGGGTGGAGACGATCGGACCGGAACTGACCCAGGTGCAAGTGCGGCCCGGCAAGGGCGTCAAGCAACTCGGAAAAGGAGCGGTTGAGAAAGTCGAGAAGGCCGCCAAGGGCCTGAAGGATTTGTTGCGGAAGTAACCGGAGAGTGGTCCGGCTAAGCATTCAGGCTGCCGCGGCGGTAGCCTTCCAGGTCCAGCGCGACGCGGGCGTAGCCCGCCTTCTTCAGGGCGCTCGTGACTTCTGCGCGTAGGCCATCCTTGAGAAACTTTTCCAGCTCCCCCGGCCCCACTTCAATGCGCGCGAGGCACCCAGCCTTCAACTCATGATGACGGACCCGCACGTCGTAGAATCCCAGGTCCCGCAACACGCGTTCGGCTTGTTCGATCATCCTCAGTTTTTCGGGTGTAACCGTTTCGCCGTAGGGGATGCGCGAACTCAGGCAAGCCATCTGCGGTTTGTCAGCAGTCGGCAAACCCAGATGTTCGGACAACTCGCGGATTTCCAGTTTGGTCAACCCTACTTCCTTCAACGGCGCCCGCACCTGAAACTCGCCGGCCGCTTTGGCGCCGGGTCGAAAATCGCCGGTATCACTCGCGTTTTCTCCGTAAGCGACCACGGCGAATCCTTCCTTCTGCGCGAGGGGGACCAGTTCGGTGAACAGTTCGTGTTTGCAGAAGTAGCAGCGGTCAGTGGGATTCGCGAGATAGTCCGGGTTCTCGAATTCTTTCGTCAGAACCACGCGGGCAGGGAATTCAAACTCTCGGGCGATCTCCAGCGCCTCCTCCAACTCCCGCCGCGGAAGACTCGCCGAGTCGGCGATCACGGCCAGCGACCGATTCCCCAAAACCTGGCGCGCCACAAACGCCAGAAACACGGAATCGACCCCTCCGGAATAGGCCACCAGGCACGAGCCGAACGACCGCAGGAGCGTCTTCAAATCCTCGAGTTTAGCGAGGGCCACGCCCCCAAAGTGCCATCCGCCAGGCGTGCTGTCGAGGACACAGCATTCCACAAAAATTCGGAGATTCCGGCCGTCGCAGGTTGAAACGATTTTTCGGAGCTCGGCCGTGTGTGTAGCACCAGTCGCAATCGTCCGGCAACACCAACGTGCTGCGGCTGGGTCTTCGACCACAGCCGCGCTCCTCTTAGATTCGACGCAGTAACACATCGCCTGGCGATGCAAGTCCCCATTTTATCTAGCTCTTCCCAACTCCGACAAATATCGCACGAGGTCTCGGAATTCGGCGCGCGTCAGCGTGTCGGCCAACCCGGATGGCATCACGGAGCCGGTTTGGCGCCGTTCCCGGATCGCGTCGCGACGGAGCCGGACTTCTCGGTTTTGAAGAACGTCGCGAAGAACGATTTCTTCCGGGCTCTCGCGCACCAGGTAACCCTGGTAATCCTCGCCGTCCTTCGTGGCCAAAGAGGTCGAAAGGTAGCCTTCCTTGATTTCCCTTTGCGGATCGAGGATGGCCCCGAGGATAAAGTCGAGCGGTTGCGCAGTGCCCAGCGCGCTGAGATTCGGGCCGATGACACCGCCTTCGCCATTCACGGCGTGGCAGGCCACGCAGCCGAGTTCTGGGCGCCGGAAAACTTCAGCGCCGCGCCGCGCGTCTCCTCGATCGCGAACTTCGCCAATGAATGCCGCGATTTCTTCGGGTGTCATCTGTGTGTTCGCTTTCTGCAATCCCGCTGCCTGGCTGAGCAAGGCAGCCAATCGTTCATCGCGTCGGCCACTGGCGCTCATGATGGCCAGGCCAGTTTCGGCGGCTGGCTTCGGGGGAGGTTTGGCGGAGAGCGCGTTGGCCAGAGCGGCGGCCCCGCCCTGGCGCTGCAGGAAGGCGGAAAAGATTTCGTTGAATGCAGGATAGAGACGTTCTGATTCACCCCTCACCCCGGCCCTCTCCCCTCCGGGGGGCGAGGGAGAAACGGCTGGGGCGCGCTCGAACCAGTCCGCCGCCTTTTGTGCGGCTGGGGTCACATCAAATCCGGCCAGAGCGGCGATGGAGGCGCTTTGCACGCGAGGCACCGGTTCTCCGGCCAGACGCGACAGAGCTTCTTGGCTGGCGTCGCCGCCGAACGATGCCAGCGCGTCAATTGCGGCGCGGCGGAGCCATGTTTCCGATTGGGCATCGAACGCGAGTGTTTCCGCCGCGAGCCGGAACGATTCCAGTTTCCAAACGCCGGCGAGCTTGAGCGCTTCGGAACGCAGCCGGGTTCCGGCGCTTTCAATGAGCGGGCGGAGGGCGTCGGTGAGGTCGCCCGAAGGACGCAATCTTCTCACGCGCGTGGCCTCAGAGAGCGCGGGGAAGAGTCGAGTTTGGAGCGCCGCGTCGGAGAGTTTCAGAATGGCGGCGAGATCGTCGGATGTTCCGGTGTCGATCAATATTCGCAGGAAGGTCTCGCGGGAGGATGCGTCCGATTGAGACGAGCGCGCCAATTCGCGAACCGCTTGGAGCGTGTCGGCCGTGGCGTCAGCACGGACGAGCCAACTGAGGCGGGCCGGCTTGTTTTCGAGATTCAACCGGCCGGTCTTGAACGCCGGGAGCCAGTGCGGTTTCAGCGCGAACACAACCTGGTTCAGCGCGTAGCTCAAAAACTTGTCCGCGGGAAAATCCGCCGCCACCGCGGCGACTTCCATGGCCTCGGCGCTAGGAACGTAGCTGCAAGCCACGAAGGCCTGCAATCGCACGCGCGGATTTTCATCGCCTACCAACGGACGCAACAATGCGAGCGGGTTCGGCAACCGGTCCGCCCAGGTGCCTACGACGCCGGCGGCGTAAGCTCGCGCATCGGCGACTTTGGCGCGACACAGGCGTTCCAGCAGATTCGGCTCGACGGTCTCGTGGCTTTGATAAACGCCCAGCGCCTCCATCAAGTCATGCTCGGTCAAATCTGGCCTTGCGGTCCATTCCTTGAGCGCGGCCACGACTTGATCGGCCGGCCGATCCGCCAGCACGCGCTTGGCGAAATGCCGCGCCCAGCGGTCACGCGATTTCAAGTGATCCAGCAGTTGTGGAATGGACGCCTCCGCGAGTTGGGGTGGCTGCGTGAGCGGACGGCCTTTGGCGGTGACGCGCCAAATGCGGCCATGAGTCTTGTCACGATTCGGATCGCGGAAGCTGGCCTGGTAATGGCCGATGATCGGATTGTACCAGTCGCACACGTATAAGGCGCCGTCCGGGCCGAACTTTACATCGACCGGGCGGAAGCTGCGGCTCGTCGATCGAATCAGCGGCGGCAAATCTTCGAGGAGGAAGCCGGCGCCATCGTCGCTGATCTTGAGCGTCCACACGGCGTTGTTGATGTAACCGCCGACGAGGAGCGCGCCTTGCCACACGTCGGGAAAGTGGGCCGTGCCGACGATCTCACCGCCGCTAACTTTGCGGCCATTCCCGTTTTTCCAGATCAGCGCAGGCGCGGTGTCGCGATGGTTCAGCACCAAGCCGGGCACGGGATAGATGGGAGAACTGTTGTTGCCCGCCAGCACGATGGGCTCGCCCCAATCCGTGAAAACGAAGCCCCAAGGATTCTGCGGCTCATATTCGGATCCGTAGAAACCCTCCAGCTTGAGCCGCCGCGGCCAGAGACGCCAGAGGCCCGCCTGATGAAGCCGCGCAATTCCCCAGGGCGTTTCCACGCGCGAGAAAATGTGCAGCCCTTGCGACATCCATAGTTCGCCGCCGGGCCCCCAGCGAAACGAATTGATGTTTTGATGATTGTCACCCGTGCCGAAGCCACGCAGCACAACGTGGCGCTCGTCCGCCTGGCCGTCGCCGTTGGTGTCCTTCAAGAAAAGCAACTCCGTGCCGTGGCCGAGATACACGCCGCCGTCGCCCAGCTCGATTCCGGTCGGAATCATGAGGCCCTGGGCGAAGACCGTTGTCTTGTCGCAGCGCCCATCGTGATCGCTGTCTTCGAGGACGAGAATTTTGTCGTTCGGAATTTGGCCGGGCTCGATCTGCGGATAAACCGTGCTGCCGATGACCCAGAGCCGGCCTCGCGCGTCGAACCGAATTTGAATAGGCTTCACGACCCCGTCCTTTTCGGAGGCAAACAAATTCACTTCAAAGCCATCCGCGATCTGGAAGGAGGCGAGTTCGGCGGAAGGGTTGTGCAATTCTGCCGAATCGCTCTGCGCAAACAGCCTCATCGAGTGCGTCAGCAACCAGGTAAGAAGCAGACAGAATTTATGGGTCATGGCAACCAGGATGAGATGTTTGCCCGTGTCTGGAACCATTCATTTTATTTCCGGAGTCGAAGCGAATGTCTCGATGCCTTTTTCGGCTTCTTGAATCAGCGGCACGAATTTCTCCATCTCCGTCGGGAACCAGCGAACGGTCGGGTTGCGATGGTCCCGACTGCTGGGCACCTGGATGCGGTTGCCGCCCAGGAACGCCCAATTCTGCGGCCGCCAATAATTGAACCAGAGCTGATTCTTTTCGATGACGGCCTGGCGCAGCCGCTCGAACGCGGCGTTCGGCCATGCGCCAGTCTCGTTCGGTTCGCCGGCGGCGTCCGAGATTTCTCCGAAGCCCAGTTGGCGCGCGAAAGCGCGGGCCAGGAGGGCATGGCCGCGTGGCGTAAGTTGCAAGCCGTTATCGGTCAGCTCTCGGTCGCGATGGGACGCTCCTCCGAGTTCCGCAAATAAATCCACGAGTGGCAACCTGCGCTGGCGCGCTAAATCGCGAATCGCCCCGGCATAAGCGGCCAGATCGGCGTTGCGCGCCGAAAGATCGGGCAAAGGAGCGCCGCCTGTTTCAAATGGCGGCGGAGCGACCAGGACCAGCCGCGGCGTTTGACTCGCGCAGCCGTCGAGAAGTTTTCCATAGGCTTCGGCAAAGCGAGGCAGAGCGTCGCGCCCGCTCAACGCTTCCGTTCGGCCATACTGCACCACGATGACCGAAGCGCCCACGCGCTGGAGATGTGTGCTCAACGGCGGAAACCCCACGTCGCGCGGTTGGGCGAAGACGGTGTCGCCTTCCCAGCCGAAGTTGCGAAAACGCGCGCCCAGGCCACGATACTTCACCGTGAGCAAGGCTTCCAGGTGGCCCGTGAATTGCGTCGCGGCGACATCTGCACCGCCGAGGAACGCCACCATGTCGCCGCGTTCCAGCCCGAAGCTGCCATCGGCAAAAGGTTCGCGCCTGGGCGCGGCGCTGGCGTCCTTTGAGTCATTTGGGGCCGACGAGGAAGGCGACTCGGCCCACGCGCGGCCAAGCGAGAGGAGCACGCAAAGGGCCAGACCGCGCCCACGCAACAGTGCAAATGCGGCGATCGCTCTGGCGGACGCTTGGAGCATGCGGCTCATTGTATCCGGGCCTTCAGCTACGAAAAGCATTTTGACCTGGGAAGGCGGGTTTCCCCCTTCCCCGGAATTCTCCGTTGCCACCTCGGCAGGTTTCCGCAACATTCACGCCCGATGTCGAGTGAGCGGAAGCAATATCCATTTCGGCTGATCGAGCCGAAATGGCAGAAAACTTGGAAAGACCAGCAAACTTTTCGGGCGTGGAATCCAGGCGAATCCATTCCCGCCGACCATCCCTTCGCTCTGCGCCACGCTGGTCACCGCGCCGAAGCACGGCCCAAATTCTACATCCTGGACATGTTCCCTTACCCTTCCGGCGCCGGCTTGCACGTCGGGCATCCGGAAGGCTACACCGCGACCGACATTCTCGCCCGCTACAAGCGCGCCCGGGGCTTCAACGTCCTTCACCCGATGGGCTGGGATGCGTTCGGCTTGCCGGCCGAGCAATACGCCGTCCGGACCGGTCAACACCCGCGCCAGACGACGGAGCAAAACATCGCCACCTTCAAGCGCCAGATCCAATCGCTCGGCTTCAGCTACGATTGGAACCGGGAAATCGACACGACGGACCCAGACTACTTCAAGTGGACGCAGTGGATTTTTTTGCAGATTTACAATTCGTGGTTTAATCCGTTGACGAACAAGGCCGAGCCGATCGGGACTCTACCGTACCCGCCTGATCTCAAGACCGAAGAAGCCAGACGCGCGTATCGTAACTCGAAACGGCTGGCTTACGTCGCAGAGATGCCCGTCTGGTGGTGCGAGGAACTCGGCACGGTTCTCGCCAACGAGGAAGTGATCGACGGCAAAAGCGAGGTGGGTGATTTCCCCGTGGTTCGAAAGCCAATGCGGCAATGGATGCTCAAGATCACGGCCTACGCCGAGCGCTTGCTCCAGGATTTGGACACGATCGACTGGAGCCATTCGCTGAAGGAAATGCAGAGGAATTGGATTGGGAGGTCGGAAGGGGCGGAGGTGAAGTTTTCAGTGAATAGCAATCAGTGTTCAGTCATCAGTAATCAGTATTCAGTAACGGGCACTGATTCACTGAATACTGATTACTCGATTACAGTTTTCACCACACGGCCAGACACGCTTTTCGGGGCCACGTACATGGTGCTGGCGCCGGAATACAAGTTGGTGGAGCGGATCACGCCGGACCAGTGGCCGCCAAACACGCCGGACGCCTGGAAAGGAACGGATCCTTCCGCAATCCGCACTCCCCAATCCGCAATCGCCGCCTACCGGGCTTACGCCGCGGCCAAGAGCGATCTGGAGCGCACGGATCTGGCGAAAGAAAAGACCGGCGTCTTCACGGGCGCGCACGCCATCAATCCCGTCAATGGCGAGCGCATCCCCATCTGGATCGCGGATTACGTGCTGATCAGCTACGGCACCGGCGCGATCATGGCCGTGCCGGGTCACGACACGCGCGACCTGGAGTTCGCTCAGAAATTCAATCTGCCCATCGTCCAGGTCGTCCAACCTCCGGAAGGCAAGGATTGGCGCGGGTACGTGGAGGACGGCGTCGCGGTGAATTCCGCGAACTCCGAGGTTTCGCTGAACGGCCTGCCGACGATCGAGGCGAAGCGAAAGATCACTTCCTGGCTGGAGTCAAAGGTCCTGGGGAAAAAAACCATCAACTTCAAACTTCGGGATTGGCTCTTCAGCCGTCAACGATACTGGGGCGAACCGTTCCCGATCATTTGGAAGAAAGATTCCAAGGGCCAGGCTTATCCCGAGGCGCTGCCGGAAAGCGCACTGCCGCTTTTGCCGCCCGAATTGACTGATTACCGGCCGACGAGCACGGGGGAACCGCCGCTGGCGCGCGCGAAAGATTGGGTGAATTTGCCGGACGGCTCCGCCCGCGAAACCAACACTATGCCGCAATGGGCCGGGAGTTGCTGGTATTACCTGCGCTATCTCGATCCGCGCAACGGCCAGGCCTTCTGTGGAAGGGAAGCCGAGGCGTATTGGATGGGGGCACAAGCAGGTTCCGAGTTCCAAGTTTCGAGTTCCAAGTCTGGAGATTCAGCGGCAGCAGCCAACTCGAAACCTGAAACCTCAAACTCGGAACTGAACAAATCCACGACTCCGGGAGTGGATTTGTACGTCGGCGGCGCGGAGCACGCCGTCCTGCATCTCCTTTACGCCCGCTTCTGGCACAAAGTGCTCTTTGACCTTGGACACGTCTCGACCGCGGAGCCGTTCTTCAAGCTCGTCAACCAGGGATTGATCCTGGGCGAAGACAGCCAGAAGATGTCCAAGTCCAGAGGCAACGTTATCAATCCCGACGATATTCTGGCGGAGTACGGCGCGGACTCGTTTCGGCTTTACGAGATGTTCCTGGGGCCGTTGGAAGACGTGAAGCCGTGGAGCACGAAAGGCGTCGAAGGAGTCTATCGATTCTTAGGACGCGTCTGGCGGCTGTTCGTCGATGAGAAAAGCGAGGCGGAGTTTGAGCAAACCTTGACGGTGCGGCCTGAGGCCGGGGCGGAGTTGCTCGACAGAATTCACCTGAGTTCAGCGATTCAAAGTGTCGAGCCGACGCCCGCCCAGTTCAAAACGCTGCACGCCTGCATCAAGAAAGTCACCGAAGACCTGGACCGCATGCGATTCAACACGGCGATCTCCGCGCTGATGGTGTTTGTGAACGAAGCGATGGCGTGGGAGCGCAAGCCGGAGAGCGCGCTGCGGACGTTTCTCATTCTACTGGCGCCCTTCGCTCCGCACCTGGCCGAGGAGCTCTTCGCTAAATTGACCCAATCCGCAATCTGCAACCTGCAATCAGGAATCCCCGCGGCCTGCCAGCCGTGGCCGGAGTTCGATCCGGCCTGGCTGGTCGAAGACACACTCGAGCTGCCCGTGCAAGTTAATGGAAAATTGCGGGGCCGCATTTTGGTTGCCGCCGACGCCTCGGCGCAGCACATTCAGCAGGCCGCGCTCGCAAACGAGCAAGTCAAACCGCACCTCGATGGCAAAGGGATCAGGAAAATCATCGTCGTGCCCAAGAAGCTGGTGAACCTTGTGGTGGACTGAGCAGTGACCATGCAATTTAACACTGTGTTTCCCCTCACCCTGTCCCTCTCCCCAAGGAGAGGCAATGCCTTCTGCCGCCGCAGAGTAATCCCGATCCGTGCCACTTGCCAAACGTTGCCATGGGTTCTCCCTCTCCCCTGGAGAGAGGGCCGGGGTGAGGGGAATGTGGCGACTTGCTGAATGGACAAGCCCACTTCCTTATGGCGCGCCTGACGAAACAAGAGCAAACCGTTTTGATCCTTGTGATGCTCCTGCTTTTGACCGGCTGGGCCGTCAGAGCGTACCGGACGTCTCATCCTCCCGCCGCGACTCACGCGCCCGTGCAGCCTTGAAATTCGCAATTCATGCAAGCGATCAACTTCGACGAAATCCTGGAAAAGATTCTGGCCAAAGATCCGCGCTACCGCCGCGAAGCGTACCTCTTTTTGCGCGAGGGGCTGGATTACGCCCAGAAGCAAATCAGCAAAACCAACAAGAGCGAAATCCGCCACATCACCGGCCAGGAGTTGCTCGGTGGCTTGCGGGATTACGGGCTGTCCCAGTTCGGTCCCATGGCCGCCACCGTTCTCAGCGAGTGGGGCATTCGCCGGTGCGAAGATTTTGGCGAGATCGTTTTCAACATGGTCGGGCACGGTTTGCTCAGCAAGACCGAGAAAGACAGCCGCGAAGACTTCAAAGGCGGATATGATTTTGACGACGCCTTCCGCAAACCGTTTCGGCCGTCAGCCAGGCGCGCTCCCGCCCAATCCCCGGAAACGAAATCTCCCTGAGCCATATCTACTCATTGAAAATGTGAATCACCTTCACCCTCACCCTCTCCCCCAGGAGAGGGAACCGCTCTTTCCCGCCACTGGGAAACGCTCACTAAACAGTGATGAGTCCACCGGCGCGCAAAAGTTGCTCCCTCTCCCATGGGGAAAGGGAGCATCGCCCGTCGCAGGTGGAGAAATCGAGCGCGTAGAACAATCCATTCGCAGGAAGTGCCACCGCTTCTCCCTGAGGGAGAGGGCCGGGACGAGGGAGAACGCGATCCCCAGACACCAGAAGTGCGTTCCATCGGAATGAGCCAGGAAACCTGCGATGATTGCCCAGCAACTTCCTTCCCCCACGCCTTCCACGGAAACGGAGCTCCCGGTGTTCCCGGCGAACACCCGCCTCGCCACGTTGGAGAACGGTCTCACGATCATCATCCGCGAGGACCACAGCGCGCCCGTGGTTTGCGCGCAAGCCTGGTGCAAATCCGGCAGCATTCACGAAGGTAAATGGCTTGGCGCAGGGCTCTCGCACGTGCTCGAACACATGCTCTTCAAGGGCACAACCACGCGGGGCGCCGGGCGCATCGACCAGGAAATCCAGGAGGCCGGCGGAAACATGAACGCCTACACGTCGTTCGACCGCACGGTCTATTACATCAACGTGCCGAACACGGGCGCCAGCGTCGCGATCGATATCCTGTGCGACATCATGCAGAACGCGACGCTGCCGGAAGACGAGCTTGTGAAGGAGAAGCAAGTCATCCTCCGTGAAATGGACATGTATCAGGACGATCCGGGGCGCCGGGCCAGCCGCCGCTTGTTCGAGACCGCTTACACCCGCAGCCCGTATCGCTTCACGATCATCGGCTATCCGGACATCTTCAATGAGGTGCAACGCGACGATTTGGTCGCGTATTACCGCGAGAAATACATCCCTGGAAATGTTTTCCTGGTGGTGGTCGGCGATTTTTGCGCGGACGACGTGGAAGCGCAGATTCGAAAGGCTTTCGCGGAAGCCAAAGCCAAAGCCTTTCCCCTGGCGGTGCTCCCGGAAGAGCCCAAGCAAGCGGGCGAGCGCGAAATCATCGAGGAAGCGCCGATCGAGCTCGGCCACTTTCATCTCGCCTGGCACATTCCGGAACTTCGGCACGCGGACATTCCCGCGCTGGACGTTTTGGCCACGCTGCTCGGCAGCGGCGGTAGCTCGCGGCTTTACCAGGCCATTCGGGAACGGCAAGGCCTGGTTCATTCGGTCGATGCGTTCACGTACAATCCCGGCAATCCGGGCCTGTTCGGCATGAGCGCCATGGTCGATGCGCCGCGCTTTCTGGAGGCGCGCCAGGCGATGCTTCACGAGCTGGAGCGAATGAAACACGAACCCGTTTCTCCGGCCGAATTATCCAAGGCCATCAAGCAGTTCACTTCGGCGATGCTGGCGACGCGCAAGACGATGGGTGGGCAAGCCCAGGATCTGGGCGCCAACTGGCTTGCGGCCACGGACCTGAATTTTTCCGAGCGCTATCTGGCCGCCGTCAAACGCTTGTCGCCCGCAGACCTCCAGCGCGTCGCCCGCGAGCACCTCACCGCGGATAATCGAACGACCTACGCCCTGCTTCCGTCCGGCTCGGCGCCCAAGAAAACCCACGCGGCGGTTCAAGCCACGGATCATCCGATTCAAAAACTCGAACTGGCCAACGGGCTGCGCCTTCTCGTCAAAGAGGATCATCGCTTGCCCTTCGTCCAGTTTCGCGCCGTCTTCCTGGGCGGCGTGCTGGTGGAAACGCCCCAGGACAACGGTCTTTCGCTGCTCGTGGCCAAAATGCTTCTCAAAGGCACCGACTCCCGATCCGCCGAACAGATCGTGACCGAAATGGAATCTCTGGGCGGCAGCATCGACATCTACAGCGGGAACAACAGTCTCGGCGTCAATGCCGAAGTCTTGAGCGGCGATTTCGATCAGGGCCTCGATCTCGTGTCGGATGTGATCCGGCGCCCCACGTTTCCCGAAGCGCAGCTCGAACGCGAGCGCGAGGTTCAACTCGCCACGATTCGCGCGCAAAAGGACCACTTGCTTCAAAGCGCCAGCCACATCATGCGGCGCGCGCTTTTCGGGGAGAAAGGGTATGGCCTCGATCTGGTCGGGACCGAAGAATCCGTTTCCAGGCTTCAGGCGGCCGACTTGAGCAAGCTGCACCAAAGGCTCGTGGTCCCGAACAACTGCGTCCTGGCAGTCTATGGCGACGTCGAAACGGAACGCGTCCGCGCGGCCATGGAACAATGGCTTGGCGCCTGGCCGAAAGGGGCGCCGATTTCGTCCGGGTCTCGGGAATCGGCGTCGCTTGCGGAAATCCGGCGCGCTTCGGAATCCCGCGACAAGAAGCAAGCGGTGCTGGTCATTGGTTTTCCCGGCGTCAATCTGCACAACCCGGACCGATACGCGCTGGAATTGATCCAGGAAGCGCTGAGCGATTTGGGCTCTCGATTGTTCGTGCGGATTCGGGACAACCTCGGATTGGCTTATTACGTCGGGGCGCAGAATTTCCTGGGTTTGCAGCCGGGCTACTTCGCGTTCTACGCCGGGACCGCGCCGGAGAAAGCGGCCCTGGTCGAATCCGAACTTCTTCAGGAAGCCGAAACGCTGCGTCGCGACGGCCTCACCGAGGCCGAATTGAAGCGGGCGAAAGCCAAAATTGTCGGCCACAAGAAAATCGCGCGCCAGGATTTGGGCGCGCTCGCCATGATGACGGCGCTGGACGAGCTCTACGGCCTGGGTTACGCGAACCACGACAGCGAAGACAAACTTTACGAAGCCGTGACGTTGGAGCAGACCACGGAAACCGCGCGGAAATATCTCAATCCGCAAGCCTGTGTCGTCTCACTCATCAAGCCTCCGGGAGATGGTTAAATGGGGCAAATGGGTTAAATGGTTAAATGGGGAGCCATTACGGCTTATGAGCAAGCTTGGGTTGTTCCCCACGGACCTGATTTGGCGAGTTCATCACACATTTAACCGATTTACCGATTTAACCTGTTTAACCCCATTTAGCGCGCTGCCAACTTGAACTTGAGACTCATTTTCGCTTGCGCTCGGCTTGGTTGAAGGCGGAATAGGAACGGTCCCTCACCGGCGCCGGCGCTTCGCGCGTCCGAAATAATATCCCCCGCTCAGCCGCACGGCCCGGACCCGGCCTGGATGTCCCGCCGGGGCGCCCGGTTTGTCCTGCTCGAAAAGCGCCGTGTACTGATACTGAAAGCCGTCCAATTTCACGCGCGGGACTTTCTGGCTGATGAAGCGTTCGATGGCGAAAACGTGCGTCGCATCCTCCGCCACCATGATCGTGAACGCGTCGCCCGTCGCCTCCGCGCGGCCGGTGCGGCCAATTCGATGGATGTAATCCTCGGGATGCTGCGGAACATCGTAATTGATGACGTGGCTGACATCGGCGATGTCCAACCCGCGCGCGGCAATGTCCGTGGCCACGAGGACTTCGAAACGGCCGTCCCGAAAGCCACGTAACGCCTGTTCGCGCTCGCGCTGGGTTCGATTTGAATGGAGCACGGCTACGGCGTGGTTGTTGCGCTTGAGAAGGTGCGCGATCCGATCCGCGCGATGCTTGGTCCGGCAGAAAACGATCACCGAGTCGTAGTTCACGCGTTTGAGCAATTCGAGCAAGAGATTGGTTTTCTGCGCTTCCGCCACGGGATAAATCACGTGTTTGACCGTCTCGGCTGGCGTGCGCCGCGCGCCGATTTCGATCGTCTCCGGCTTTTTCATCGCCCACTGGATGAGGCTCTCAATCTGCGGGGGAATCGTCGCCGAGAACAGCGAGGTGTGGCGCTCGCGCGGACATAGTTCCACGATGCGTCTCACGTCCGGCAGAAATCCCATGTCGAGCATGCGATCCGCTTCGTCGAGCACGAGGTATTTGATCGCCCGCAGATGGCATGTGCCGCGTCCGAGATGGTCCAGCAGCCGGCCCGGCGTGGCCACGATGATGTCCACTCCGCGCTGCAAGGCCTCGGTCTGAAATCCGTAACCGACACCACCGTACAGCACTGTTGCCATCAAACCCGTGAACCGCGCCAAATCGCGAAACGCCGTCTCGACCTGTGCGGCCAGTTCACGCGTCGGCTCCAAAACCAGCACGCGGGCGTCGCGTTGGTGGTGGTCCAGTTTCGTGAGGATGGGCAAGGCAAACGCCGCAGTTTTGCCAGTGCCCGTTTGCGCGCTGCCGATAACGTCGCGCCCCGCCAGAACCAGCGGGATGGCGCGAAACTGGATTGGCGTGGGATCGATGTAACCCATCGCGTTGACGCCTTCGAGGACTCGTTCCGACAAACCCAGAGTTTTGAATGACATGAGGCGATAATCCCAGAAAGCCGCCCCGGAAAAAGCGTTTTTCGAGGTCAGAAACCTAGAGCAGGCTTCCAACCTGCCAGTTCGGGCGGCATCCCGCGCCCGAACAACGAATCAAAGAAGCCCCGTCACGGCATAAACTAAACTTCGTCAACGGGGTTTACCGCGAACTCCGGTGATCCGAATTGGGCGGCAGCCGCGGCGGAAACGTTCCACGAGGTCAGTTCGGGTTGCCTTCAGGACCCGAACTTGAAAAGGTGACTCGGCCTCACCCTAACCCTCTCCCCCAAGAGAGGGAACCGCTATTTCCCACACCGGGAAACGGTCACTAAACAGTGATGAGTCCTCGGGCGGTAAAAGTTACTCCCTCTCCCTGGGGGAGGGGGCCGGGGTGAGGGCGAGCTTTTCATCGCACTGAATACTTACGGCTAAGGACGGAATAGCGGCCCCGTGAATGCACCGAGCCGCCATTCGTACTTCCCGAGCCCACGCTGGGCCCTGTGGATAATGATTCGGCAGTTTCTCGCGAAACTTTAGCCAATAAACGACTTGGCTCCCGAAATCCGGCACTCAAAGAGGCGACTCCACCCGGAGCCGCCTTGCTTGAGTAAACGACGGAAGTTCTATTCAGAATCCGTCTGTCGCAAATCCGAAATGAGCAGGGATTGTGCCCTTCTGATCCTTACGATGGAGGCGCCTCAAAGCATCGGACATCCCTACTACTACAGCGTCAGCTTTCACCAATGGACCGGAGCGCGGGCGACTTCGCCCGCAGCAGGCTCGACTGGCCGGTGCGCGTCGAGGATTTCAACGCCCTGGCCGTCGCGGATGCGCTGCGGACAAGGCTGTCCGCGCTCCGAATTTCGGAAGTGTCGCCGTAGTGTTACCTGTCGGCGATGCGCACGGGGTCTCGCCGATTCCACGAGGCGAGGACGCCTCGTGAACTGGTCGGGTGGAAGCTTGCCCTACGTTTTCTGATTGGCCTCAGTAAACTTTTCGCAAATGCGACGGCAGGATATTGAGCTCGGAACGGTATTTCGCGACGGTCCTCCGGGCGATGACGATCCCCTTTTCCGAGAGCAGCTTGACAATCTCCTCGTCCGACAGCGGTTTGCCCGGATCTTCCTTTTCGATCATCTCCGCAATCATGTCTTTGACGCTGGTGTTGGAAAGTCTGACGCCGCTGGCGGTTTTGATCCCGGAGGTGAAGAAATACTTCATCTCGAAGACTCCGCGCGGCGTTTGCATGTATTTGCCCGACACCGCGCGGCTCACGGTGGTTTCATGCACTCCGACCACTTCCGCAACTTGAACCATGGTCAGCGGTTTGAGCCGTGAAACTCCGTGGTCCATGAACTCTCGCTGGCGGCTCACGATCTCTTTCGCGATGTTCAGGATCGTTTGTTGCCGCTGATGGAGGCTTTTGATCAGGAATTTGCCCGCGCGAATCTTGTCGCGGATGTACTCGCGAACCTCGGTGGAGCTGTCGGGTTGCGCCATCAAATCCTTGTACGTGTTGCTGATTCTCAAGTGCGGAATCTGCTCGTTGTTCGTGCTCACGACGTATTCGTCCCCGACCTTCTGGACGAAAATTTCCGGCACGACGTATTGTTGATTGTCCGGCAGGAAATCGCGGCCCGGCCACGGTTCCATGTGCCCGACGCGGGCCACGGCTTCCTGGACTTCTTCGACGCTGAGGTTCAGGCCGCGGGCGATTTCCGGAATGCGCCGTTTCCCCAGCGCCTCCATGTATTTGTCCACGATTCGATATTCCAAAGTGTCCTTGCGGTCGGAGCGTTCCAATTGGAGCAGGAGACACTCCCGAAGATCCCGCGCCCCGACTCCGGGCGGATGAAAGCTTTGGATCACGCGCAAGACCTCCAGCACTTTCTCCGCGGGAATATTCGTGGAAAAAGCCAGTTCATCCACACTGGCCTGGAGATAACCATAATCGTCGATGTTCCCGATAATCATCTCCGCCACGGGGCGTTGTTCGGGCGTCAGGTCAGAAAGGCGGACTTGTTCGAGAAGATGTTCCTGGAGCGAAGTTCCTGCCACGAGGGAGTCGAACATGTATTGGCGCTTCTCTTCGTCTTCCTGGTTCCGGCGGATCGGAATGTTCGTTTGCGTAAAATGATCGCGCCACTCCTGATCTAGTTGGGCCAGGCGCTCAAATTCCGCCTGAAAATCGTCCACTGGCCCGGTCACTTTCTCGGTCGCCGGATCGAAAGTCACGTCAGCGGGAGGTTCACTGGGATCGGCCTGTTCACCAGCGGACTCTCCTTCCCGAGCCGGTTTCATGTCCTGGTCGGTTTCCGTCGTCAGGACTTCCTCCAGAACGGGGTTTTGTTGAAGCTCCTGTTCCACCAAAGCTTTCAGTTCCAGCGTGGGCGCTTGCAGCAGGGCCAGCGACTGCTGGAGTTGCGGCGCCAGCACCTGCGAGAGCGACATCTTCTGCGATAAATGTAGGCCTTGAGCCATCGGAGCTATCTTAGGCAGCGCTGGGAATATCTCAAGCAAAACACGGCATGAGGCTTGCTGTGCCGGCCTTACTCTGACCACCTGGCGAACCCCGGTTTAGCGCGCAGGGTTTGTCCCACGTTGGGTCAAGTGTCGCAAAAGGAACGCACAAGCCGCCCGCCCGCGAGTCGCTTTGCGTGTTGCCTTTTGAGACGCGCGGGCAAGTTGTCCGCGCTCCTTCCGCGAATTTTTGAATCATCCCGACCGTTTGCCCCGCTTGTCTGGTTAATGAGTTGCTCCACCAAGCGACGGAGCGTAACTTCGGCACGCGTGCCAGCTAGATTCACCATTCTGGGGAGCGGTTCCAGCGGAAACTGTGCTTACCTCGAAACCAGCGAAACCCGGCTGCTCATCGATGCCGGACTGAGTGGCCGCCAGATTCGCCAGCGCCTCGCGCTCATCGGCCGCACCCCGGAAACGTTGCACGGAATTCTGCTCACGCACGAACACTCCGACCACGTTCAAGGCCTGGTGGGCCTGGGCGCCAAACTCCAGATTCCAGTTTTTTGCAATCGTTTGACGAAGGAAGCGGTGGAGGAGCAGCTTCAGGTGAAGCTGGCCTGGCGCATCTTCAACACGGGCGCCAGCTTTGACGTGGGCGACGTAGCGGTTGAGACCTTCAGCGTGCCGCACGATGCCAGTGATCCGATCGGGTTCATGCTGCGCACCGCCGAAGCGAACATCGGATTCCTGACCGACCTTGGCCATGCCACCAAGCTCGTCATCGATCGCGTCCGGCGCGCAAACGTTTTAGTGTTGGAGACCAATCATGACATGAAACTGCTCCAGGAGGATCGCCGGCGTCCGTGGAGCGTCAAACAACGCATCCTGAGCCGGCACGGACATCTCTCGAACGAAGCGGCGGCCGAGTTGGCCGAGGAGATCGTTTCGCCGGAGCTGCGGCACATTTACCTCGGCCATCTAAGCCAGGACTGCAATCGCCCGGAACTGGCTTATCAGGCGGTGTGGAAACGGCTGCAAACCCTCGGCGCCACGCACACCGAGGTCAGATCAACTTCCCCGGACGCGCCGAGCGCGACTCTGGAACTTGTCCGCTCAGGCCAGCAGTTCCTGCAATTCGTCCCAGGTCAACGCCCCGGTGAATGATTCTTCGTCGGCGAGGACTGCCTCGAGCAAGTCCCGCTTGCGCTGCTGCAAGTTCAAGATTTTTTCCTCAACCGTGCCGCGCGCGATCAACTTGTAACTCGTCACCACGCGGGTTTGCCCGATGCGATGCGCGCGGTCAGTGGCCTGCTGTTCCACGGCTGGATTCCACCACGGATCGAAATGAACGACGGTGTCGGCTCCGGCCAGGTTCAGTCCAACGCCGCCCGCTTTGAGACTGATCAGAAAAACCGGGATCGCGGCGTTGGTTTGAAATCTGCCGACGACTTCGGCGCGGTTCAACGTCGAGCCGTCGAGATAACAGAAGTCAATCGCCGCCGCGGCCAGCCGTTCCCGAATCAGAGCGAGCATGCGGGCGAACTGGCTGAAGACCAGCATGCGATGTCCGCCGTCGATCGCTTCGTCGAGCAATTCCTGAAAAAGGCTCAGTTTGCCGGAGGCCGTTTCCGGATCGACCTGCTCCAGCTTCAGGAGCCGGAGGTCGCAGCAAATCTGGCGCAACCTCAGCAACGCGGTCAGGACGACCATCCGGCTCTTTTGCGCGCCGTGAATCTGGACCGTTTCCAGCACCTCCCGCCGGCTCGCGTCGAGCACCTGGCGATACACAGCCTGCTGGTCTTCGGTCAAATCGCAGAACGTGACCTGTTCGATCTTGTCCGGCAGATCGCGCGCCACCTCGCGTTTCAAACGGCGCAGGATGAAGGGCCGGACCCGCCGGGCCAATCGACCTTGCACCGTGTCGTTCTTATCGCGCGTGATCGGCATTTCATACCGCTCCTTGAAATCGCCGGCCGAACCCAGATAGCCCGGCATGAGAAAGTCAAAGATCGACCAGAGATCCAACACGGAGTTCTCCAGCGGCGTGCCCGTCAACACCAGCCGATGTTCGCTGCGCACGGCTTTGACGGCCTGCGCGTTTTGCGTCTGGCGATTCTTGATGTGTTGCGCCTCGTCCAGAATCACCGTGTCAAATTCCAAACCCCGATAATGTTCGGCGTCGCGCCGAATCAACGCGTAGCTCGTCACCGCAAGATCGATGTTGGGAATCCGCTTGAAGAGTTCTCGGCGATCCGGCCCGTGCAGAGCGAGGACTTTGAGCCGCGGCGTGAAACGCTCGGCTTCGGCCAGCCAGTTGAAAACCAGGCTGGTTGGGCAAACGACCAGCGACGGCTTTCGGTTTCCGGTTTGCCCTGCGTCCGCAATTGATTGAAGGAACGCCAGCGCTTGCAGGGTTTTGCCCAGGCCCATTTCGTCGGCCAGAATGCCGCCGAAGTGATTTTGCCTCAGCAATTGCAGCCAGGCCACGCCTTGCTTCTGATAAGCGCGCAGCACGTTGTCCAGAGATCCCAACGCTGGCATGGGAAACTCCACCGCGCCGGATTTCGCCTTGGGTTCAGCCCGCCAGCCGGCCTGTTCTTTCAAGGTCGATTCCAGAAAAGCCTTTTGCCGGTTTTCCAGCCGGTAAACGCCTCGCTCCTGCCTGGGCGCGCAATCCAGGAGCACTTCCTGCAATTCCTCAACGGCGCCGGTGTCGAGGAGCGCGAAACGCCCATCTTTCAGGCGCGTGTGGCTCCGGCTCGAAAGAATCAGCGATTGGATGTCCGCCGAGGAAAAACGCTCGCCGCTCGACGTGGAGAAGGAGACGCCGAAATCGAACCATTGCTCGCCCGAAGGCGCCACTTGAAAGCGCGGTTCGATCCGCTCGACGTTCCGTGAAAGGCTCCGGTCGAGGCGCTCCTCTAGCGTGACGTTCCACTCTCGCTGCAAACGCGGCCATTCGCGGGCGAAAAAGTTGAGCACCGCGTCCTGGCCGGCGAGTTGCAAGCGCCCTTGCGCGTCCGGCCCGGTGAAGCCGCACCGAATCAGCCGCCCGAGCGCCGCCCTTTCCGCCGCGGTGTCCCTGGCGAAATATCGTTTGGGCGAACCTGCATCCGGCGACCACGGAGACTCTTCGCTCGCTCTAGTTCCCAACGCGAAAACTCGGGCACCGTAGGCGCACTCCAGTTGCGCCTGGAGTTGCGCCAGCCCGCCGGTGAGCGCCAACCGGAAACTCGGCGGTTCGGACTCCAGTGCGAAGTCGTCCAAACCAAAGTCAGCGATCACCTCGCAACTCATTTGGAGAAGCGGCCAGTCGTTGGCCAGGAATTGGGGAACCCGCGTGCGAGGAAGTTGCAGAGGCCCGCGGAAAAGCGAGTGATAGGATCGCGGCAGGCCAACGGGTTGAAACCGGTCTTGCCGAAACGTCCAGGCGGTTTCCGCGGTGATCAACGTTGGCACGGGTCCTGAGGCGCCCATACTCAGAAGAATTTCGCCCGAGGCCTGCAAGCTCGCTCGCACGGGAACTCTCCAGGGCGCCGCGGAGACCAGCACAGCCTGTGATCGGCCTAACGAAACGCGCGGATGATCGATCAAACGCACCAGTACGCTGGCGAATTGCTCGCGCGGCAAGGCCAGGACTCCGGGAGTCTCTCCGTCCGCCAGAAGCTCGACGAAGTCCAGCAGCGCGCTGTCCTCGGCGGAGAAGAAAAATGGAATTTCGCCGGGCAAGGCGTTCAGCGGCACACGGCCCCTTTTCCATTTTCCATCCAGACAAATCGTCACCTTCGGCTTGTCGAGGCTTTGCGGCAGGCTGGGCGGCAGCACGACGAAGATCTCCGCCGGCTCAGCCGCGGCTTCGCCATCGGCCCGCTCCACGCGCCTGGCCGAATCCCGCGTAGCGTGTTTTCTCCCCTCTCCCTGAGGGAGAGGGCCAGGGTGAGGGGGAACGCGGGGATTGAGCCCCACACCTTGGTTACTCCCGGATTGTGGCGCAGGTGAGACAAAGCTCGGGCCGGCCGAATTTTCAGTCGCCGCCGCTTTCGCCGCGGTCAGAACATGCAACCCCACCGCCACGGAATGCGCGCAGATCGTTCCCCACTGGCGTGACGCCCGGCAACTGCACAGGTTCTCCAGATCGATGGCGCCCTTGACGACCAGCCCGGCGCGATAGGAAATCGAGCCTTCCTGAACGACTCCTTTGAGGATTGGCGGCGTCCAATTCGAACTCAAAACCTGATCTCGCTCGACCAGACTTCGAGCCTGCTTCATCGCTTCCCAGCCCGCGACCTTGGCCAAAAATGCTTCGGTTAGTTCGACCGCGCTCACCGGGTAAGATTAGTCCAGAAAAGAAGTCCACTGAAGGCTGAAGAACGTAAGGCGCCTCCCACGCCCACGGTTAGCGGAATGGGTCGCTTCCGAGACGGTGGCACGGGCAGGTGCAGAATCTCTCACAGGAGGCAAGGGAGAAAACAGAGGCCAAACCGAAATCTGGATTTCGCTTCGGATTACTTCGGTCACCGAACAGTGAGTAATCCATGACTGCCAATCTAATCGCACGAGTCTTCTCTTGATTTTGGTCTTCGTTCTCTCCGTTGCCTCCTGTTGGAATTGAATTTGGCACGGTTAAGACACCCCCGACACCCCGACCAACAACAAATTTCTCAACGGTCGCTGGTGTGAACCAACTTTCCGCCCAGATACGCGCGGAGCACCTGGGTCTTGGGGATTTGATCGACCGGGCAGGTGAGCAGGTCGGTGTCGAGCACGATAAGATCGGCGAGTTTGCCGGGTTCCAGGGAGCCAACTTCGTGTTCTTTGAACAAGAGATAAGCATTGTTCGCAGTGTAAAAACGTATGGCTTGCTCGCGGGAAAGCGCTTCCTCCGGGTGCAACTGTCCTTCATACCACTTGGACCTTCTGGTGATGGCCACCCACATTCCCAGGAACGGATTGTAGGGATTGATCGAGCGGAATGATCCGATCTTTTGCATGTGATCGGAGCCGCCTCCCGCGATTCCGCCCTCCGCGAAGATCGTGCGCAACGGCTGGAAATATCGCAGCCGGTCGTAGCCGAATTGTTTGACCAGGGTGCGCGTGTCCAGATAAAGCCAGGCCGGCTGGATGTCCACCACCACGCCAAGGCGTGCGGCTTGTTCCACGGCTTCGCGGCTCATGAAATTGGAGTGCGTGATGCATCCGCGCGTCTGGCGCACAGGCAAGCCTTCCTTGGTCAGTTCCTCGTAAACGTCCAGCAGCGTGTGCACCGCGCCATCCCCGACCGAGTGCGCCGTGAATTGAAGGCCGGACTCGGCCGCAGTCCGCACGATGGGCAAGAGCCGTTCCTTGGGAACGAAGAGCACCCCGCGATATTCCGGATCTTTGATGGAGTAAATTTCGCTCACGCCCCACGGTTGCCGCATGTACGCGCTGCCCGTGAGCATGCCGCCATCCAGGAATGTTTTGATGCCGATGATCCGCAGCCGCGAGTCGCCCTGGCAGAGTGGATTTTTCGCCACGTCGCGGATGCTGGCCTGGATCTTCTCCAGCGCGCCGATCGTGCCGATGTTCTGGGAAACCGCCAGGCGCACGGGCAGTTCTCCGTTGTCGCGCATTTTTTTGTAGCGCTCGATGGCGCTCAAACTCGCGCTCCGGTCCGCGACCGTGGTCAGGCCGACGGAATTGTAATCGCGGAAAAGCCGGAGCGTGCGTTGATAAGTCTCCTGTTCCGTTGCGCGTTTTCCGGAGCTGCTGGACTTCACGATTCGTGTGCAACTCCGGAGAATCCCAGTCGGTTCGCCCTGCGCATCTTTCTCAACGTAGCCCGGACCGTCGTCAGTAATTTTGAAATTCCGGTCGATGCCGCTCAACTTCAGAGCCAGACTGTTCAACGACGCGTCAGGGCCGGTTGAGAAAATGACCGGATGTTGGGGCGCGACGCGGTCCAGTTCGTCGCGAGTCGGATATCGCTGTTCACGCAGGCGCGTGATGAAGACCTGGCTGAGCTGAATCCATTCGCCTTCCTTCGCCGCCGCCGTGCGCGCTTTGACGTAGTCCAGAACGTCCTGGATACTTTCCATGTCTGGAATCGAGTGTTCGAACTCCGTCATCGCGGCGCCTGGGTGCACGTGCGAATCGATCAATCCCGGCAGAATCGTTCTGCCGCCGAGATCGACGACTTGCGTTGTGACTCCCTTGGTTTTCAGAACGTCCTCGTTGCGGCCGACCTGAACGATGCGCTCGCCCTGGATGGCGATGGCTTCTGCGATGGAGAATTTGCGATCGACGGTCACGAACTTCCCATGGTGCAGAATCAAATCCGCCTCGGCGGCGGACACGGGGCAAAGCTGCGCCATGACAAGAAACAGCGCGAAATAGATCTGGGACGCGGAGGCATACGCCCTTGCGAAGCCGCTCCGCTTCATCGGTTGATTCTGGGGAGCGCACGCGTCTCGCGTGCTGTGTTCGGCGTCGCGTCGAACGCTCTGGCGCGCGCGAAGCCCGCACATTTTGGTCCGTCTTGCGCACGAGCGAGCCAGTCGGCGAGACGCCGACTGGTGCAGCCGAGACGGCTGCGCTCCCCCTTTCTTCTGAATCGTTCCGACCGCGAAATCGCTCCCGGCGTTCGCGTCTCGGCGCAGAGAGCCGCGCTTCATATTCGCTTCCTAATTCTTCAAATGCTTATCAAGGAATGCCACAACATGGTCGAACGTTTGGGCAATCACGGGATCTTTCATCCCCTCGCGCCCGCCGTCGAATCCGTGGCCTCGGCCCGTCATCGTGATCAACTCGTGCTCGACCTCATGCCGCTTCAATGCCGCGGCCATCAGGACAGATTGTTGATAGGGCACATCGGTGTCCTTGTCGCCATGCAGCAAAAGCGTCGGCGGGTAATCCTTGGTCACATTCCGCACCGGGCAAAATGGATCGAACGCTTTCGGGTCCTTGTCCGGATCGTGGCCGGCTACTTCCTTTGGCCAGAGCCCTTGCTGGCGGCAATAAAGGTAAAACCGCCCCCGGTTGCGTCCTGAGCCTTCGGCAATCATCTTCGTGCCCACGGACTGTTCGGCTTCCTCGCGGCTGACTTTGGGTTGTTGATTGTAGAACGGATCAGGCCGGCTGTACCACTCGCCGATGATGTCGCCGTAACCATAGAAAGGCACCAGCGCCTTGGGTGGCGGGCTCACGCAAAACCCGGTCATCAACGTGAGGTAACCGCCCGCCGAGTGGCCAATGACGGCGATGCGGTCCGCGTCGGCGCTGAATAGCTCCGGCCCTTTGGCGCGAATCCACTGATAAGCGTCGCGGAGATCCTCGATAATCTCCTTCAGCTTCGTTTCCGGCGCCAGGCGATAGTCAATGGAAACCACCGTGTAGCCGGCGCGGACATAGCGTTCCACTTGCTCGCGGCGCAGCCCGTTGCGGTCGCCCATGATCAACGCGCCGCCGTGAATCCACAAGATCACGGGCCGTTTCGCGTTGCCGTCAGCGCGATAAACGTCCGCCTTGATTTCGCATTCTCCGACTTTCTTGTACGTGAACGTTTGCCTGGCGACGTTCATGGCCTGGGCGCTCGGACCTTGTTCAGCGCGACTCGTCACCAGAAGATTCGCCGCCTGGACAAAAAACAAGAACAACCCCCAGCCAAGCCTGAGGAGTACTGAGTTCGGCCATCGGTTCATTGCTGTTTTGAGGTTGAAGAATTACGCGGCGCCGAACAAGCCGCCGACTTTTGTGAACGAGGCTTGCCCCTCATTGCATAGCCATTCCAAGTCCTTCGTCGCAAAACCCAGGCGCTCGCAGGCGCCGGCATTCACATCGACTTTACCCGGCTTGTTCGCCAGCTTTGCCTCGACTCCTTTAGCGGCCGAATCGGCCAGATGGACGACATCGCAAACCAAATCCATCCCTTGCTCGGGATTGTGATGGTAAGTGATCCCGTTGACGATGACTTCATGCAGCTTCCAGTGGCGGGCAATCAAGCCGCCGAACTCGCCGTGATGCACCTGAGGGATTTGCGCTTCGGCCTCCATCGGCGCCAGTCCGCCTTCGTTTTGCGCGCGGCTCAGGAGTTCAAGGATGTCCTGATCGAGAAAATGAGCCATGGCCAGTTTGCCGATATCGTGCAACAGCGCGGCCGTGGCGCCGGCGGATGGCAAAGCCGTCTTGCAAACGCGCGGCGCGAGTTCGGCGA
>Ga0233424_10001112_pt1 | contig 26092 bp, 20 predicted proteins | sample Watercolumn_Towu_FD_181011 | JGI IMG/M metagenome (GOLD analysis project Ga0233424, IMG submission 181011) | Freshwater microbial communities from Lake Towuti, South Sulawesi, Indonesia - Watercolumn_Towuti2014_125_MG | ecosystem: Environmental > Aquatic > Freshwater > Lake | place: Indonesia... | reverse complement strand
TCCGGTGCATACATACACTGTATCGTTGTTATTCCATTGCTGAAATTACCTATGTGTGTAACGAATAGCGGGTATTCAAACACATAAGTTCCTTTTCTCAGGTAACTGAAGAAAAAGTTGGTGCTTGCGTCTTTAGTGCTTTCGTAATAACCAAGCCCTCCCTGCCATTTATAACTGCTCAGCACATTCACCGGTTCCATACAGGATGCCCTCATGTCTTTCATATGCACATATTCCATATCACGGTCAACACGGAGTTCCACTCTTACTTTTATTTTATCGCCCACCTTTAATTTTTCACCATCATTTACCGGTGTTATGACTGGGCCACGGTCTGTATTAGTCTCTAGAAATAATTTTTTCACCAGTTTCAGTGGGGTAGAGGCTGTTGTTATTTTGTCGAGGTCTTCAAAATATTGCCAGTAAACACCACCCCATGAGGCTCCCACATGACCTTTCCCTGAGGGGGAGGAAATAGTAACACTCATATTTCCCATTTGAGGATTTACTTTACTACCATCTATCGTTTTCTTAAAATAACCTGTACCTGCCTCCTGTTTATTTTTTCTTGAATTGATTACCGTCGTATTCAATTTTATTTCAACAGTTGGTTCATTGCTTAGCCATTCAGTTCCTTGTAGCAGTAATGAATAACAAGCTTCGGCTGTAGCTTTCGTTGTTTTTCAGTTATTGGTTTGTTTGTTTTTCAGCAGCCATGTCCTGAGATCATCTACTGTTTTTGTATCCTTACCCACTTCCTGGAAGGTTTCGATCAGCAATGAATGGGCTTCTATCGGCGCTTCATACCAGAACCAACCACCGGTAATTTCTTTCCAGTACATGCCCAGTTCTTCATTATCGATGGAAGTTTCTTTCAAAGATTTCAAAATGGCTGCAGGTGTTGTTGCATCTCCTGTTCTGTTTAGTGCCAATGCTATCATGCCCTGCATGTATTTGCCCTGGCCCACCCATGTTTGCTGCACCCGGCTACGGAAATAATTATAGGCTGTTTTGGAAGCAGCAGCTATTTCATATTCCGGGAAGAAACTTCTCATGTACAAATATTGTATCACAGTATATCCCGGGAGATATTTTTTCTGATCTGCTTTGTATTTGATTAAATCATCATAGTCTTCCTTGATTTTTCTATCGAGATAAGGTATAGCTGTTGATAAAATAGCTTTCAGCTTCTTCTTTTTATTTTTTCATCAATTCGGCCATTCGTTTTCCGATATCGGCCGGGCTGTTTACTACATGAATACCGCACTCACTCATTATTTTCATCTTGGCCGCCGCTGTATCCTCCGCTCCGCCGACTATAGCACCGGCATGTCCCATGCGTCTTCCCGGAGGAGCCGTCTGACCTGCTATGAAACCAACTACAGGTTTTTTATTCCCTTTTTTTTTTATCCATCGGGCAGCTTCAGCTTCCATTCCGCCGCCTATTTCACCGATTATTACAATAGCATCGGTAGCAGGATCATTCATAAAAAGTTCTACTGCTTCTTTTGTTGTAGTGCCGATGATCGGATCACCACCGATTCCAACCGCTGTGGAGATACCCAATCCTGCTTTTGCCACCTGGTCAGCTGCTTCGTAGGTTAGGGTTCCGGATTTGGAAACAATACCAATCCTTCCGGGGATGAATACAAAACCTGGCATAATGCCCACTTTACATTCTCTCGCAGTAATAACACCCGGACAATTGGGTCCTATTAACCGGGTATTCGTTCCGGATAAATAATTTTTGACCTTCACCATATCCTGCACCGGTATTCCCTCAGTGATGCAAACAACTAATTTTATTCCGCCATCCGCAGCCTCCATAATAGCATCTGCGGCGAATGCCGGGGGAACAAAGATGATGCTTACATCAGCACCGGTAGCTTTCACACAATCTACCACAGTATTAAATACAGGCTTTTCAAGATACTTTGTACCGCCTTTACCGGGAGTAACGCCACCCACTACATTGCTGCCATACTCTATCATTTGCGTTGCATGAAAAGTACCCTCGCTGCCGGTAAAACCCTGAACTAATATTTTAGAATTTTTATTGACGAGAATGCTCATATCACTATGTTTCGAATTGCCGCAAAAGTAAGGGATTTGCAGTGACCTGTTCAGTTCTTATTTTACCGCCAATTAATCTTTATCAGGAGGTGGAACCAAGGTAGGAGCGTCTTTATTCAGCAGATCATCCATATTATGTTCATTGGCAATTTTGCCTTTTTCTTCCAGCATCCGCATATCCTTGGTATCTTTTAAAAACTCAGAAGCAAAAATGAAATCATTCAATCGTTGGTTTTTGGAGAAGATGATTTCTTTGTTATTTCCTTCCCATTCTTTTTTACCCTTATACATGTAAAGGATGTAGTTACCGATCTCCATCACACTGTTCATGTCATGTGTGTTCACCACCGTTATGATATTATATTCAATGGTGATTTCTCTTATCAGTTTATCAATTACTAAAGAAGTCTGTGGGTCAAGCCCGGAATTGGGTTCATCGCAAAAAAGATATTTAGGATTAAGTACAATGGCCCGGGCAATACCAACTCTTTTTTTCATACCACCACTAAGCTCTCCGGGATATTTTTTGTTTGTATCAACGAGATTTATCCTTGCCAGAACTTCATTGACTCTTTCCAGTTTTTTCTTAGAGGGCCATTTAGTAAACATGTTGAGAGGGAACATTACATTTTGTTCTACTGTCAGGCTATCAAACAGCGCTGATCCCTGGAAGAGCATACCAATCTCTTTTCTTATTTCTGTTTTTTCATTGTGATCCATGGCGGTGAAATCCTGCTCATCATAAAATACATGACCTCTATCCGGCTCAAAAAGACCGACCATACATTTCATCAAAACCGTTTTACCGCTACCACTGGCACCAATGATCAGGTTACATTGTCCCGGTTTCATTACAGCGCTTACATCTGAAATGATGGTTTTGTCACCGAAACTTTTATCTATATTTTTTAACTCAATCATTAATTATTTTTTGTGCTTATCAGTTTTGCAGCAGTAAAGCTGACAAAAGATAATCGGCAAACAATATCAGGATACAACTTACTATTACAGCTTTTGTACTGGATCGGCCAATTTCCAATGCGCCTCCCTTTACATAATAGCCATAAAAAGCTGCAATGCTGGATATGATAAAGGCAAAAACGTATGATTTGATCAGCGCAAAGGTTACGTTATAAGGCTTGAAAAACTCCAGTAGCCCCTGATCATAGATCTCTCCTGAAATAATGCCAGCGGATACACCAGCCATTCTTCCACCCCATATACCAAGCAACATGGATATAATAACCAATAAAGGAACCATCAGCAAAGCTGCCAGCACTTTTGGAAGAATCAGGTAGGTTTTGGTATTAACACCCATTATTTCCAATGCATCAATTTGTTCGCTGATCCGCATATTCCCCAATTCACTGGCAATACGGCTTCCTGCAACTCCAGCCAATACTATACATACGAGTGTCGGGGCAAATTCAAGAATAACAGTATCTCTAACAATTTGTCCGATGGTGGATAATGAGATTAGGGGTGATACCAGCTGATAGGCACTTTGGATGGTAGAAACAGCGCCTATAAAAACAGAAATGATGGCCACGATACCCAACGATCCAAATCCGATCTCAACGCATTGATGAATGAGTTCTTTCCAATACATCTTACCATTCTCCGGCCTGGAAAACATTCCTTTGATCATCAGCAGGTAGCGGCCTATGTCGGTGAAAATTGTCATCAGTTAATTTGGAATGTAAAATACAAAATGTAAGATGAATGATAAAGCAATGCCACTGAAAGACTGGCAACATTAGCAAGTATAAATCACATCTCCCTGCTGCCCCTACGGAATCTTTTCCACCATTTTGACTTTTTGACTATTTCTTCAGTTTCAGTTTTGCTTTTTATCTGCGCATCCACTACAGCAATTAAGGCCATATTCAGAATACTTCTGACAGAACTGCCCAGTTGAAGGATATGAACCGGTTTGTTCAAACCAAGCAAGATAGGACCAACAGCATCGGCTGTTTCCAATTCTTTCATAAGGTTATAAGCAATATTTCCTGAAGCCAGGTTGGGAAAGATCAATGTGTTTACATCTTTATCCACCAGTTCACTGAAAGGATAATTTTCTTTCATAAGCTCCTTGTTAAATGCTACACTGGCCTGCATTTCTCCGTCCACAATCAATGATGGCATTCTTGTTTTTACAATTTTTCTTGCTTCAGCTACCAGCTTTGCTTCCCGAGAATTACTGCTTCCGAAATTTGAATAACTCAGCATGGCAATCCGGGGAGTAATATTAAAATGCCGGACCTCCTTGGCAGCTATTAAAGTAATATCGGCCAGTTCTTCAGCGGTGGGGTTAAAATTTACTGTGGTATCCGCAAGAAACAAGGGTCCCCGTTTTGCAAGCATCATGTACATACCGGCAATTTTCTTTACACCTTCTTCCGTACCGATTGTCTGCAGGGCCGGACGAATTGTATCGGGATAATTTTTTGCCAGACCTGAGATCATTGCATCTGCATCACCGCATTCTACCATCATACAGCCGAAATAGTTGCGGTCTTTCATTATTTTTTTGGATTCATAGGAATTAAAACCTCTTCTTCCCCTCTTTGCAAAAAATATTTCTGCATACTGATTCCTTTTTTCTTCCATCGCATCACTTCTTGGGTCGTAAATAGGAATATCAGTCAGATCAATGCCGTTGGCATCTGTTATATTTTTTATTTTAGTTTCATCACCGAGTAATATGGGGTATCCTACACCGTCATCGTAAACAATTTGTGCTGCTTTAAGGATTTTTACATTATCTGCTTCAGCAAATACAATTCGTTTGGGGTTACGGCGGGCTTTGTTTCCTATCACCCTCATCACCTGATTATCTAGCCCCAATCGTTTATTCAGGTTGTTAATATAAGAGTCCCAGTTATGAATCGGTTGTTGTGCAACACCGCTTTCCATTGCTGCTTTTGCAACGGCCGGGGCTACGGTAGCAAGTAATCTTGGGTCAAGTGGTTTAGGGATGATATAATTTGCTCCGAACGCCATATTCTTTTCGTTATAAGCCATTGTTACAATGTCTGGTACCGGAGTTTTGGTAAGCTCAGCGAGGGCTTTCACAGCAGCAAGTTTCATTACTTCATTGATCTGCATAGCTCTTACATCCAATGCCCCACGAAAAATATATGGGAAGCCCAATACATTATTTACCTGGTTAGGATAATCGCTGCGACCTGTCGCCATGATAACATCTTTTCTCGCATCAGTAGCATCTTCCCAGCTTATTTCAGGATCTGGATTCGCCATCGCAAAAACGATGGGATTCTTGGCCATGCTTTTTACCATTTCCTGTGTCACACAATTGCCCTGACTTAATCCGATAAACACATCTGCATCTTTTAGAGCTTCTGCCAGTGTCATTTCTTTTTTAGCATTGGCATATTGAATCTTCAGTTCATCGAGATCAGTTCTTCCAATATGCAGGACTCCTTGACTGTCGAACATCAGAAAGTTCTCATGCTTTGCGCCCAATGCCTCATACAAACGGCTGCATGCAATGGCAGCGGCGCCAGCCCCGTTCACAACAAATCTTGCCTTCTCAATTTTTTTCTTTTGCAGTTCCAATGCATTCAGTAATGCAGCAGCGCTGATGATAGCTGTGCCATGCTGATCATCATGCATGATGGGTATTTTCAGCTGCTCTTTTAATTTTTTTTCAATATAAAAACAACCAGGGGCTTTGATATCCTCTAAGTTGATACCACCGAATGTTGGCTCCAATGCTTTTACTATCTGTACAAATTTTTCCGGATCTTTCTCGTTGATCTCGATATCAAAAACATCAATGTCTGCAAATATTTTGAACAATACCCCTTTTCCTTCCATCACCGGTTTACCGGCTTCGGGGCCTATATCACCAAGTCCAAGTACTGCAGTCCCGTTACTTATTACAGCAACAAGGTTTCCTTTGGCTGTATATTTATATAGGTTTTCAAGATTAGCTGCTATTTCAAGACAAGGTTCCGCCACACCGGGGCTATATGCAAGAGAAAGGTCTTTTTGTGTTTTGGCTTCTTTGGTAGGTACTACTTCTATTTTTCCGGGTCTTCCTTTGGCGTGATACTCAAGAGCCTGCTGTTTGCGTAAGTCGGTTGACATACAAGATTATTTTAGTTCGTCTTTCGGCACAAAACCAGTAATAGGGGACGCAATATACAAAATAATAATCCGACTAAAGATGAGGAATATCTGTTGAGAATGAAGCTATTAAGCTTAAATACTACTTCCCAGCCAAGCCATCATTCCCATTCCGATCTCGAGGGCTGATTCATCAATATTAAAAACAGGGGTATGCACACCGGAAGTGATACCTTTGGCTTTATTCATAGTTCCCAAGCGATAGAAACAAGCGGGTATTTGCTGGGCATAATAACCAAAATCTTCAGCGCCCATACGCAATTCGGTTTCGCTTACATTTTCTTCGCCCAGGTATTCTTCAGCTTTTTTTCTTGCTGCGAAATCCACTTTTTCATCATTTATCACACAGGGATAACCAAAATCAATGTGCAGGTCAACATCGCCACCCATGGAACGGGTAAGATTTTCAGTAGTTTGCCGGATGATCTCATGTGCTTTAAAACGCCATTCCTCATCCATGGCCCGGAAGGTGCCCATTAATTTTACTTCATTCGGAATAACATTGGTGGTAGTGCCGGCATTAAAAGCAGTAATGGCAAGTACAGAAGGATTAAAAGGATTATTAATTCTACTTATCAGTTGTTGCAAAGCAAGAATAAGATGTGAACTGATAAGTATGGGGTCAACAGTTAAATGAGGAGAAGCTGCATGACCACCTTTGCCTTTTACTGTGATATATATTTCATCAGCACTGGCCATTACTTTACCGCTGCGGAAGCTCAGCTTCCCAACTTCTAATATTGTATTTACATGCAAAGCAAGTATTGCCTGTGGCCTGGGGTTTTCCAGCACACCATCTTTGATCATCAGCGAAGCACCACCAGGGTTTCTTTCTTCACCCGGTTGAAAGATGAGTTTTACTGTTCCTTCCCATTCATCTTTTGTTTCCTGTAAAATTTTTGCAGCCCCAAGTAAACAGGTTGTATGCACATCATGCCCGCAGGCATGCATCACTCCTTCATTTTTTGATTTATATGGGATGTCATTTTCTTCTTTGATGGGTAATGCATCCATATCTGCTCTCAAGGCAATAATTCTTTTGTTAGGGTTTTTTCCTTTAATCAATCCAACTACACCGGTTGTTGCTTTTATTTCAACGGGAATTCCAAACTCTTTTAGCTTGCCCTGTACGAATTTTGAAGTTTCAAATTCCTGGTAGCTCAGTTCAGGATGGGCATGCAGATGGTGGCGGATCTCTATAAACTCCGCGGCATATTCTTTTGCCAACGTCTTGATTTTATTCAGCATCCGGCAAAAATAAACAAACCCATGATTTCAATCTGAACAAATGGTATTAAGGAACGTCAGGGGATGATTTATCATTCAGTCCTTTGCCAGCTTTTAACTCCACTTCATCTTTCATGATAAAAACACCTTTGGGAAAATAGACGTTAAGTCGTTTCTCATAAGATTCTGCATCTTTTCTCTCTAAAAAATTTCCTGCCTTAACTCTGAAATAAGGAGACTGATACCATAGATAGGCTTTCAATTCCGGAAAATAAGTATACACTTTTGATTTCGCGGTTATGGCCTCGTTCCTGCTGTTGGTACTGATAATGAGTATGCGGTAACCTTTATCTGTCTTGCGGGCATCATGGCCGGTAATTTCATTTATTTCTGCCTGTTTTTTTACCAGCAGATCAAGCCGGGGGTCTTTATGAACAATAACACTGTTACTGTCTGCAGGCCGCTTTATTGTTGTATCTGTCTGTGCAAAAGAGTTTACAGTTATCAGCAATAAAACAAAAGGGAAAGAGAATTTTATGTGTGGCATAAGGTCAAATATCTTACCAGTTCTTTGTTTAAACTTTAATAACCGGCTCCTGATCCGGCAATATTTTCAATCGGGTGCCAGGTGGTTTTTATTTCCTGTGTGTCCATGATGAAGTACGGTGATTGGCCTTCTGCTGTTTCCCATTTCACTTTATCATAGAAGAAAATACGTTTCAGATTCAAGGCTGATTTTTCCCGCATCATTTTCTGTATGTCAGAATTATTTTCACAATAAATGGTTGCATTTATATCCATATGATCCACAAACCAGGAAGCTAGTTCGGATGGTTTGCCTGTTAAAATATTTACAACTCCACCGGGAAGATCAGATGAATTCAATACTTCGGCAAAAGTGACGGAGCAAAGCGGTTTAGATTCTGACGCCAGTACCACACAGGTATTTCCTCCGGCAATAACAGGAGCAATCACAGATACCAATCCAAGCAATGAATCGTTTTGTGGTGCAATGATAGAAACAACTCCTGTTGGTTCCGGAACTGAAAAATTGAAATGTGAAGTAGCAACAGGATTAACTGCGCTGAACAATTGCTGAAACTTATCGCACCAGCCCGCATAATAGATCAAACGATCAATAGCAAGATTGACCTCCTTTTCTGCTTTAGCTTTTGTGCTGTCCTGTTGCATCAACTCATCAATGAATTGTGCTTTTCTTCCTTCCAGCATTTCAGCCATGCGATATAAAATCTGTGAACGATTAAATGCAGCTCTTCCACTCCAGCCACTTACAGCGCCTCTTGCTGCTACTACTGCATCCCGAAAATCTTTTCTTGAGCTAAGGCAAATGTTGCCAAGTTTCTTTCCTACAGCATTCACCGGCTGATAATACCTTCCTGATTCAGTGCGGGGAAATTGTCCGCCAATATAAATTTTATAGGTCTTCAATACTTCCAATCTACCGGATGTTTTCTTCTTCTCTAAACCGTTTTCACTGATGCTAAGTGAAGACTTTTTAATAGATGTTTTTTCCATTATAATTTAATTGACAAGGTTTAAATAAGGTAATAATCCATGCAATCCGCCTTCTCTTCCAAAACCACTTTCTTTATAGCCGCCAAAAGGAGAAGAGGGATCGAACTTGTTGAATGTATTTGCCCAAACCACACCTGCCCTCATTCTTCTTGTCATATTAAAAATTTTAGAACCTTTATCTGTCCACACACCTGCACTTAAACCATAAGGACTGTTATTCGCTTTTTCTATTACTTCATCATCTGTTCTGAAAGTAAGTATGGCCAATACCGGTCCGAAGATCTCTTCCTGCGCAATGCGGTTGCTTTGCGCCACATTGGTAAACAGCGTTGGCCTGCACCAAAACCCTTTTCCGGGTATTGCACATGAGCTTTGATACATTTCAGCGCCTTCTTTTTTACCAATGGCCAGATATTTCTGAATTGTTTCTAATTGCCCTCTTGAATTAATAGCTCCGATATCTGTGTTCTTGTCAAGCGGATTACCAACGATGAGCGATTCAATCCTGTCTTTCAATTTTTTAATTACCTGCTTTGCTACAGATTCCTCCACATATAACCTTGAACCGGCGCAGCACACATGCCCCTGGTTAAAATAAATTCCATTGATCACACCTTCCACTGCCTGGTCAATCGGCGCATCTTCGAAAACGATATTGGCGGCTTTACCACCAAGTTCCAACGTTGCTTTCTTCTTTGTTCCTGCAATAGCCCATTGAATTATCTTTCCAACATCAGTAGAACCAGTGAATGCAATTTTATTAATGTCAGGATGATTAACGATTGCAGCGCCTGTGGCGCCTGCGCCTGTAATTATATTCACCACACCAGGGGGCAAATCAGATTCCTGAATAATTTCTGCCAGTTTCAATGCTGTTAATGGAGTTGTTTCGGCTGGTTTTAATACAACCGTATTTCCGGTTGCAATGGCAGGTGCAATTTTCCATGCGGCCATAAGCAAAGGAAAATTCCATGGAATGATTTGCCCGGCCACACCCAATGGTTCAGTAGTCCTGTTCGGGAAAGCATATTCCAGTTTATCAGCCCATCCTGCATAGTAAAAGAAATGATTGGCTGCAGTGGGCACATCAAAGTCACGGCTCTCACGAATGGGCTTACCACCATCCAGCGATTCAATAATGGCAAGCTCTCTTGCTTTTTCTTGTATCATGCGGGCAATACGGAAAACATATTTACCCCTCTCTTTCGCAGGCATTTTCTTCCATACTTTTTCATAAGCTGTTCTTGCAGCCTTCACTGCTTTATCCACATCAGCTACATTAGCATCTGCCGCTTCGCTCAGTTTTTCTTCATTCGCCGGGTTGATGGTATCAAAATATTTGCCTCCGGATGGTTTCACCCATTCGCCATTAATAAACAAGTCATATTGCTTATTAATCGTAGCTGCACTTTTACTTTCCGGAGCTGGGGCATAGCTCCAACTTGTATCAAATTTTAATTTGAGAGTATTATTTTTTGCTTTTGTTGCCATAAAACTTTGACTTAATCAACAGAAAAATAATTCGCCGCCTGATAAACCCCCGTCTTTTCTTTTATTATCTGCATCAATACATCATTTGCCAAACTGCTGGCGCCAAAACGAAACCATTCATTGTTCAGCCAGGCTTCGCCCAGTACTTCTTTTACCATTACTAAATAATGCAAAGCCAGTTTTGATTTGGAAATGCCACCTGCCGGTTTCATCCCGATCATCTTTCCTGTCTTATAATAAAAATCTCTTATCGCTTCCAGCATCACTAATGTTACCGGCATTGTAGCGGCCGGCTGAATTTTTCCTGTTGATGTTTTAATAAAATCTGCTCCTGCATGCATAGCAATATCACTTGCCCTTCTTACTTTATCGAAAGTCCCAAGTTCACCGGTTTCTAAGATCACTTTTAGCCTTGCATTACCACAGGCTTCTTTAATGGCCGCTATTTCATCAAAAACAAAATTGTATTCTCCTGCATGAAACTTGCCCCGGCTGATTACCATATCCACTTCATCGGCGCCTTCATTCACGGCATATTTGGTGTCTCTTATTTTAATATCCTTTGGTGCTTGTCCGCTGGGAAAGGCTGTAGCTACAGAAGCAACCTTTATTCCTGAGTCACCCAATGCTTTCCTTGCCACTTTCACCATACTTGGGTACACACAAATCGCTGCTACAGTTGGAATATCCGGAACTGCATCATGGGGGTGCATGGCCTTATAGCATAGCTGTTTTACTTTCCCATCCGTATCCTTTCCTTCAAGGGTGGTCAGGTCTATCATGTTCAGCACAAGTTTCAGGCCGTTGAGTTTGGATTCCTTTTTAATGCTACGCTTAGTAAACCGGGAAGCCCTTTCCTCTGCGCCCACCTGGTCAATATGGGGCGAAAGCGAAAAATCAGGGATGGCAAACAAGGATTGACTCCTCTTCATACATCAAAAATTGATGAAAGTCAAAGGTAACCAAAGTTCACTGGAAAGGGTAGTGGCCGTTTTTTCGTCTTATAAAAGCCATTTATCATTTTATAAACAGGTTTAAGGCGGATTGCCTTAAATTCGACTTCTTTTAAAACTAATTGCGATGAGAAAACTGAGATTCTTTGCCGGGTTGTTCTGGATTTTAATCACATGTAATTCATTAATTGCCCAGCCAACTTTTCCTGAAAACGGTGTTGCTGACCCCAGGCGTGGTTACTATGCTTTTACCCATGCTACTATTGTGAAAGATGGTATCAATTCTCTGACTGATGCTACCCTTGTCATTAAAAATGGAAAAGTTGTTTCTGTTGGAACAGGATTGTCCGTTCCAACCGGAGCGGTGGAGGTAGATTGTAAAGGTAAATACATCTATCCTTCTTTTATTGACATCTACACAGATTATGGTACACCACAGCGTCAGCAAACAACTGGTGGCGGATTCTTTAATTTCAATCAGCCCATCCAGACAGAATCAAATACCAAAGGTCCTTATGGATGGAACCAGGCCATCAAATCTGATGTTGACGTTTACAAACAGTTTGCAGTAAATGATGCCAATGCCAAACCGCTTCGAGAAGCAGGGTTTGGCACAGTACTCACACATATCAAGGATGGCGTGGCAAGAGGAACCGGCGCCGTTGTGACACTGGCTAATGAAAAAGAAAACCTGGTTATCCTGAAAGAAAAAGCGTCTGCCAATTATTCTTTTAATAAAGGAACATCGCAGCAGGCCTATCCCAGTTCTATGATGGGATATATTGCATTGCTGCGTCAATCATATCTGGATGCGCAATGGTATAAAACAAAACCCTGGCAGGAAGGTTTCAATGCTTCACTTCAGGCATGGAATGATAACCAGAACCTCCCGCAAATATTTGAGGCGAATGATAAATGGAATGATTTAAGAGCAGATAAAATTGGCGACGAGTTTGGAGTGCAATACATCATCAAAGCCGGACAGAATGAATACCAGCGCATCAAAGAAATGAAAGCAACGAATGCTACTTTCATTCTTCCGCTTAATTATCCGCAGGCACAGGATGTAGAAGATCCCAATGATGCAAAACTGGTTTCATTGGAAGATATGAAGCATTGGGAACTGGCGCCAACCAATTGCGCAGCATTTGAAAAAGCAGGGATTCCGTTCTGTTTAACTACGGCTGATTTAAGAAGCATAACTAATTTCTGGGCAAACCTCCGCAAGGCAATGGAGTATGGTTTGAGCGAATCAAAAGCCATTGAAGCTTTGACAAAAACTCCGGCAATGACTCTTGGCATCTACGACAGGGTGGGCAGTCTTGATGCCGGTAAGATGGCAAACTTCCTTATCACCAATGGCCCCATCTTCAATGAAAAAACGAATATCCTGTATAATTATATCCAGGGTATAAAATACAATGTAAAGCCAGAAGATAATATTGCAGGAATATATAATATTACTGTCAACACTCCGTCGGGTGAAGAAAAATATACTTTAGATGTAAAGAGTATGAGTTCGGCAACCATGTGGGGCAAGGATACACTCAATACCAAATTCAGTTTTGATAGCAAGCAAATCAAACTGGCTTATGCACCCATGCCCAAAAGACAAAGACCACAGGCACCAGCCGGTGTAGATACAACAAGAAGAACCGGAGGATTTCCCGGCGGCCCCGGCGGATTTGGTCGTGGCGGTGCAACAACACCCGAGTTTCCTGCCAATGCAACAAGGCTGGGCGGAATAAGCAACGGAACAGAATGGAATGGTACGGGTCTGGATTCAATGGGCAATAATCTTACATGGACTGCCGTATTTGTAAAAGCTGCCGAAATAAAACCGGATAGTGTAAAAAAGAAAGAGACGCCCGTTATTGGAAAAGTTATTTATCCTTTTATGCCTTATGGCAGTGATGAAGAACATTTGCCCAAACAGGAAACGATACTGATCAAAAACACAACAGTTTGGACCAGTGAGAAAGAAGGTGTTTTACAAAACACAGACCTGTTTTTGAAGAATGGAAAAATTGCAGCCATTGGAAAAAATTTAAATGAACCAGGCGCAAGAGTGATTGACGGTTCAGGCAAACATGTTTCTCCCGGCATCATTGATGAACATTCACATATTGCTGCTGCATCTATTAATGAAGGAGCACAATCTGTAACTGCTGAAGTAAGGATCGCCGATAACATCATGCCGGATGATATTAATATTTACAGGCAATTGGGCGGCGGCGTCACATCTTCTCATATTCTGCATGGATCAGCAAACCCTATCGGGGGACAAACACAATTATTAAAACTCCGCTGGGGAGCCAATGCCGAAGACTTGAAGTTTGCAAACTGGACAGGCCAGATAAAATTTGCATTGGGTGAAAATGTAAAACGTTCCAATTTCAATATTCCCGGCGGCAATACCAGGTATCCGGATACAAGAATGGGAGTGGAGCAGGTGTATGTGGATGCTTTTACCCGTGCAAAAGATTACAAGAAGGAATGGGATGCCTACAATGCTGCAAAAGATAAATTGATAAAAGAGAAAAAACCTCTGACAGGTTTGAATCCTCCACGCCGCGACCTTGAACTGGATGCATTGGTAGAAATTTTAACCAACAAAAGATTTATCACCTGCCACTCCTATATACAAAGTGAAATAACAGGTTTGATTGAAGTGGCAGAAAAAATGGGATTTAAAGTAAACACATTTACTCACATCCTTGAAGGATATAAAGTGGCAGATAAGATGCTGAAGCATGGGGCTCATGCTTCCACTTTCTCCGACTGGTGGGCATATAAAGTGGAAGTAGAAGATGCCATTCCTTACAATGCTGCTATCATGCACAAAGTGGGTTTGAATGTCGCCATTAATTCAGATGATGCGGAAATGGCAAGACGCCTGAACCAGGAAGCAGCCAAGACAATGAAGTATGGTGGGCTTAGTGCCGAAGAAGCATTAGACATGGTAACAATCAATCCGGCTAAAATGCTCCATGTGGATGATAGGGTTGGAAGTATCAAGGTTGGTAAAGATGCTGATGTGGTTGTTTGGAGCGATAGCCCGGTGAGCATTTATGCAAAATCACTTTATACTATTGTGGACGGTACTGTTTATTTTGACAGGCAAAAAGATGAGCAGATGCAAAAAGATATTGAGGCGGAAAGAACCAGGCTGGTGAAAAAACTGAATGGGGAAAAAAGAAGCGGGGCGCCAACTATTCCTGCAATTCCAACTTATTCTATCATGCGTACCTGCAGCGATCATGGTCACAGCCATGGTATGCTTGTGATAGATGCAGACGAAATCGATAACAATTAAAAATTGTAATAAATGAAAAAATTATTTCTTCTTTTTATCATATTTTCTGCGACAGTTGTTGCTATTGCACAATCAAACGTATTGCCTGCGCCGGCACAGAAAGGAACCATGTATATCAAAAATGCCACTATTCATGTTGGTAATGGTACTGTTATTGAAAATGGCATTATCCAGATAAAAGATGGCAAAATTGAAAAAGTTGGAAAAGATATAGCCATTCCACCCGGTGAAACAAATATTGTTGATGCAAATGGTAAACATGTTTATCCCGGACTTATTTTGCCGGTAAGTACTCTCGGTCTTGTAGAGATAAGTGCAGTAAGGGCTACTAATGATGCACGGGAGATTGGCGATATGAACCCCAATGTCCGTTCCATTGTTGCATACAATACTGATTCAAAAGTTATAAATACGCTTCGTTCCAATGGAATCCTGGCAGCTAACATTGTGCCGCAGGGCAGTTTCCTGGCGGGTTCATCATCTGTTGTACAGTTGGATGCATGGACTTGGACCGATGCGGCTGTTCAGCTGGATGGGGGCATGCATTTATATATGCCATCTTTGATGCCAAGACCCAATTTCGGAAGATTTGGAGGCGGCATGCCCGGGGGACCTAATGCCGGAACAGCGCAAAGCGATCCGGTAAAAGAAGGACTGGAAAAAATTGAAAATCTAAAATCATTCATCCGGGAAGCAAAAGCCTATAATGTTTCGGCTGCACATGATGAAACCAATCTGAAATACGAAGCGGTCAAAAACCTGCTGGCTAAGAAACAAAAATTTTATGTGCATGCCGACCAGGTAAAACAAATGCTGGTGGCACTTGATTTTGTAAAGGAATTTGGCTTTGATGTGGTGATAGTGGGCGGAAGTGAAAGCTGGCAGATCGCCAGTTTATTAAAACAACACAATGTTTCGGTTATTCTCCAGCAACTGCACAGTTTGCCCACCAGTAACGATGATGATGTGGACCAGCCATATAAAGCGGCGGCGGCTTTACAAAAAGCCGGTGTCACATTCGCCTTATCTGATGATGATGGATCGACCCGTGGCCGTAACCTGCCTTTTAATGCCGGAACTGCTGTTACCTATGGTTTGTCAAAAGAAGAAGCATTGGCTGCCATTACCCTCAATGCGGCAAAAATTATGGGAGTAGCTGATAAAACAGGGAGCATTGAAGCGGGTAAAGAAGCCAATTTTATTATCAGTTCAGGGGATATACTGGATATGAGCACCAGCAATGTGACCGATGCATTCATACAGGGAAGAAAAATAAACCTTGATGACAAGCAAAAACAACTGAATGACCGGTATGAACAGAAATATGATATAAAACCGAAGAAAGGATTTTAATTCAAAGAAGTTGAATGTTAAAGGCGGACTGTTAAGTGCCCGCCTTTTTTATGTGGTCATGATTATCGTCATCAAATTCCAAAGATTCTCCACAGTGAGGACATTTATGAGTCTTTTTTGCCCTGTTCAACCGGAACTCGTCAATAAAACCAGCGGTAATAATTCCAGCTGCCAATGCAAAAAAGGCAACTCCCGTCATCATTATTACAGGGCAAGAGCCTTTCCGAAATTGGTAACGGGGAACATATCGCCATACCCGGTAGTAGTGATGGTAACCACCGACCACCATATGGTTTTCGGTATGCTTGTAAACTTGCTTGGATTTCCGTACTCGTCGGGATGAAGATGCTCTGCAAAATACATGACACAGGATGCAATGATGATCAGGAATATAGCCAATATGAAACTCAATGCCAGTTCATTCATCCTCTTTTTAAAAACGTTCATGATCATATGGGCCGATCTCGTATAGGCCGTAAGCCGGAACAACCGGAAAAACCTGAGTAGTCGCAACATCCTTAATACTCTAAGGTCAAGTCCGATGATTGCATGCAGGTAAGAAGGTAAAATGGCCATCAGGTCAATCAATGCCGCAGGGGAGACAATGTATTTTAGCCGGCCCCAGAAACTATGTTTATATTTTTCCTCATGGTTACTGCTCCAGACCCGAAGTACATACTCAACAGTAAAAATGCCTACAGATATCCTATCGAAATAGTCAAAAAAATCGATGTATTTGTCATGAATAGAAGTTACTGTTTCCAGCATCAATGCTATTACATTCAGGATAATGAGTGTAACAATAAAAACATTGATGATCTTATCCCAGTGTTTATCACCCACTATTTCGGGGTGAAGCAGGCCATGAACTTTCTGTTTTGTTTTATGGTACATCTGCCCGACAGTTTTGGTTGTTCTAAGATAAACAATATGCGATGGAAAGTTGCTGAAAAAATAACCCCCTGCCTGGCAGAGGGTCATAATAATAATATTATTTGGTCAGTTAGTCTTATTTCACTTCGGGCATCAGTTCTTTGCTGATTGCCTGCCACCAGGCTGTCCATTTTTGCAGGTCTTCAGGATTGGTAGCCAGTTTCATTCCTACGTCAGTTCCTTTTGTACTCCACTCCTGCATGCTTTTGGAAAGTTCAGCCAATTTAGCCAGGTCTTTCATTCCTTCTTTGTATTGAACAATAAAAGCAGTGTAGTCATCTACAAATTTCTGCACAGTAGGATCAGAAAAGGTAGGTGTACCGGCTGATGTTGTTGTGGTGGTTGTTTCAGGTCCTGTAGTAGTAGTAGTGGTTGTAGTAGCAGTGCTGTCTCCTTCAGGCTTTTTTTCATCTTTTTTCTTGTTGTTGCAGGCTACCATTACACCAGCAATAGCAAGAATGGCAAATAATTTTTTTATTTTTTTGGTTTTAGGTTTTAAAATGTGACTGCAAACGTAGAGATAATTTTTAAAACGACCGACACCTTTTAGTGGTAGTTTACCCACAATCAATCCCAAGCCGATCAGGCTTCCTTACCATGGCAATGTTTGTATTTCTTCCCACTTCCGCAAGGACAAGGCTCATTCCTCCCGATCTTGGGAGCAACTTTAATGGGCTCTGATTTTACGGCAACATCTCCTCCACCAGGCTCAAATTTGTCTTTTTCATTAGCACCGTATTCTTTCCCAGCTGCTTCCACATCATCTTTATTGGCCCGCATTTTTGAGTAGTCGGTCTTTTCCTGGCGGCCTTCTTTCAGGCGGGCATCTTCCTGCTGTATTGGAATAGAAGAATGAGAGAGGAAGCTCACAATATCTTTATTCACCTCGCTGTTCATGTTGCTGAACAGATTAAAGGCTTCCATTTTATAAATGACCAGCGGGTCTTTTTGTTCCAGGTAGGCCGTCTGCACACTTTGTTTCAGGTCGTCCATGGCACGGAGGTGTTCTTTCCATGCATCATCAATTACCACTAGGGTGATTGTTTTTTCCAGTGAAGATGCCAGTTCTTCGCCATTTGTTTTAAGTGTCTTGTCAAGATTGGTAAGTACATTCAGTCCTTTCTTGCCGTCGGTAAATGGCACCACCACATTCTCAATATGGCTGCCCTGTGTGAGGCGTATGTTTTTAAAAACGGGAATAGCCTGTTTCTTCAATTCTTCTTTATGCTGGCTGTATCTTTCAGTTGCTTCTGTATAAAGTTTGTCAATAAGTGTATTGATATCCCCTTTCAGAAATTCTTCCTGTTCAATTTTTGTATCCAAACCAAAGTTGAGGATGCAGGCCATTTTAAATCCTTCAAAATCTTCCTGCTCTTTATATGAGTTAAGTAAACCTTCTGCAAGAGTGGAGAAAGAAGTGTCAATATCCAGCGCCAGCCTTTCGCCAAACAGGGCATGGTTACGTTTATCATACACTGCATTCCGCTGTTTGTTCATCACATCATCATATTCCAGCAAACGCTTACGAATTCCAAAATTGTTTTCTTCCACTTTCTTTTGTGCACGCTGAATGCTGTTGCTGATCATGCTGTGCTGTATTACATCGCCTTCTTTGTATCCAAGTTTATCCATCAGCGAAGCGATTCGTTCACTGCCGAACATACGCATCAGGTCGTCTTCCAGCGAAACATAGAATTGTGAAGTACCGGGATCACCTTGCCTCCCGGCACGGCCACGAAGCTGCCTGTCCACACGGCGGCTTTCATGTCTTTCTGTACCGATGATTGCCAAACCACCGGCTTCTTTTACTCCCGGCCCAAGTTTTATATCCGTACCACGGCCCGCCATATTCGTTGCAATGGTAACGGCGCCTGCCAAACCTGCTTCAGCTACTACCTGTGCTTCACGGGCATGCTGTTTTGCGTTCAATACATTATGGGGAATTTTTTTCTGTTGCAGCATTCGTCCCAACAGTTCACTTACTTCCACCGAAGTGGTACCAACTAACGATGGCCTTCCTGCATTGCGAAGTTTTTCTATTTCATCAATAACAGCTTTATATTTTTCCCTTTTGGTTTTATAAACAAGGTCCTGATTGTCCTTGCGGATCATATCAACGTTTGTGGGAATGGTTACCACATCTAATTTATAAATGCTCCACAACTCGGCGGCTTCTGTTTCCGCCGTACCTGTCATTCCCGCCAGCTTGTGATACATGCGGAAATAATTCTGCAGGGTGATGGTGGCATAGGTTTGAGTAGCTGCTTCTATCTTTACATTTTCTTTTGCTTCAATGGCCTGGTGCAGACCATCGCTGTACCGGCGACCTTCAAGAATACGGCCTGTTTGTTCATCTACTATCTTGATGGCGCCATCCATCACCACATACTCCACATCTTTATCAAAAAGGGTATAAGCTTTCAATAATTGTTGCACCGTATGAATGCGGTCGGCTTTCTGTGCATAATCATTGAGTATAGCTTCCTTCTTCTGCAATTTTTCATCAGTTGGTATGGTGCTTTTTTCCACTTCGGCAAGCTTTACTCCAATATCAGGTAGTACAAAAAACTCCGGGTCTTCACCGGTACGGGTTATCATGGCAAGCCCTTTATCCGTCAGGTCAACCGAATTATTTTTCTCATCTATCTGGAAAAGCAATTCCTCATCTACGATATGCATGTGGCGCTGCTGATCCTGCAGATAATAATTTTCTGCCTTCTGCATTTTCACTTTTACCCTCGGCTCACTCAGGAATTTAATAACCGGTCCGTATTTTGGCAAGCCACGGAATGCTCGGAATAAATGAAGACCTCCGCCTTTAGCATCATCATCGTCTTCGGCAAATCTTTTCTTGGCTTCATTCAGGCAATTACGGACAATGCGTTCCTGTTCCTGCACCAGTTGCTGAATTCTGGGTTTATGAATATGGAATTGCTGGTCTTCTCCTTTCGGTACCGGACCTGAAATGATCAGTGGTGTCCTTGCATCATCAATCAATACCGAGTCCACTTCATCCACCATGGCATAATGATGCTTGCGCTGCACCATTTCATCGGCCGTGTGCACCATATTGTCACGGAGATAGTCAAAACCAAATTCATTATTAGTGCCATAAGTTATATCGGCGAGATAGGCTTTTCTTCTTTCATCACTGTTGGGTTGGTATTTGTCAATGCAATCAACAGTAAGTCCGAGCCATTCGAAAATAGGGCCATTCCATTCCTGGTCACGGCGGGCCAGGTAATCGTTCACCGTTACGATATGCACGCCTTCTTCTGCCAGTGCATTCAGATACGAAGGCAATGTGGATACCAGTGTTTTTCCCTCACCCGTTGCCATTTCAGAGATCTTTCCTTGGTGAAGTACCACGCCACCTATTAACTGCACATCATAATGCACCATGTTCCAGGTGATCTGTCCGCCGGCAGCTGTCCATGAATTTTTATAAACTGATTTTTCCCCATCAATGATGATGTAATTCTTTTTTAGGCTGAGGTCCCTGTCGTGTTGGGTGGCGGTGGAAATGATCTCAGTATTTTCTTTGAAACGTTTTGCTGTTTCTTTTACTACAGCGAATGCCTCAGGTAAAATTTCAAGCAACGCCTCTTCAATTTTTTTATCCCTTTCTTTTTTCAGCTCGTCCACTTCCTGGTAAATGGCATCTTTGCCCATCAGGTCATTAAAGGGTAGTTCTTCAGCCGCTTTATTTTTTTCAGCGATCTCATTGTCAATTTCTGTAAGATGTTCTTTTATGCGCTGGCGAAATTCAACTGTTTTGTTTCGCAGATCATCATTGCTGAGCGACTGGTAAGCGGCAAAATGTTCATTGATCTTTACAACAAGGGGTTCGATCTTCTTTACGTCTTTCTCCGATTTGCTGCCACCGAATATTTTTGAGATGAAACCAAGCATGGTTTATGGTTAATTAGTTTATTAGTTCATTAGGGTATTAGGTTGTCAAAAAGAGTACTATAAAACATTTCCGGGACATTTTGACATGGGCTGGCAAAGATAAGCCATAACAAGGAGTTTGGAGGATCCGGGTTGTTCTCAATAAATGCCTGGATCAGGCTTTTTGTCTTTCCTTAACGTACCTTGCCCCTGCTTTTGGAATAAAGAACAAATCAATTTTATGAACCGGCTCCCTTTTTTGGTATTGGTTATCTCTTTATTCATTTTTTTCTCCTGTAACAATAGTGAAATTGGTAATGCAAAGGATGTAACCCCTCAGTCCATTTATTTTGATTACAGAATTTGGGGTGAAGAGGGTAACGATCAGGTTACTGTAAAACTTCAATACCGTTTTGCCGGGCCAAACGGAACTACACTATTGCTGGAAGATCTCAGCAAAGTGGAATTGGATGAGGAAGTACTAAAGGCTGACAGTTCTTCTTACAGCGGGGTTTATTATGAAGTGCAAAAACCTGTTAGTTCATTCATCGGCAAGCATACCATCGTTTTTACCGATATGAATAAAAAGCAATACAAAGAGACTTTTATTTTTCAACCTATTGCATTAGAAACGAAAATACCCGATACCATTCAGCGGAGCAGGATTATTTTTAAGTTCAAAGGAGTTGATGGACCGGATTATATCAGGACTTTAATTACGGATACTTCCTTTACCGGAGAAGGCATCAACCGGCTTGATACGGTTTACAAAGGAGGCTTCATTACTATTCAACAGTGGGAGATGGAAGATTTATTGAATGGTCCGGTTCAGCTTGAGCTGATCCGGGAAGTGGACAAGGAAGTGAGGAACGGTACCAGCGAAGGGGGAAGAATTGTGATTATTTATTCATTGAGAAGGGAGTTTATACTGAGGGATTAAATTGTTATAGAGACATTTGTACATTTATCTTATAAAGAGGAATAAGGTTTCATTTTGCTATTGAATTTCCACCCCCAGCCCATACCTTTGCGGTCTGTAAAAAATTTATCAGTTTCAAAGTTTCAGAGGTTTGCAAGTTTAATCCAGAGCCAATAAAGTGTCACGACAACTTTGGAACTGCAGACTATTAAACTAACAAACTTATACAATGGCAGGGCAATTAAAAGAAGTTCGTAACCGCATCAAATCGGTACAAAGCACTCAGCAGATCACCAAAGCAATGAAGATGGTAAGTGCTGCCAAACTGCGCAGGGCGCAAGATGCCATCATCCAGATGCGGCCTTATGCAAAAAAATTACAGGAGTTATTGAGCAATATTGTAAGTAACAACGAAGGCGGCTCCGGTATGTCATTAGCAACAGAAAGACCGGTAGAAAAAGTTTTGTTCATTGTTCTCACCAGTGACAGGGGGCTTTGCGGGGCATTTAATTCCAATGTCATTAAACTGACCAAGACAACAATAAATGAGAAATATGCAAATCAGTTCAAGAAGGGAAATGTGACTATCTGGAATATCGGTAAAAAAGGATACGAGCATTTTGCCAAAATGAAATACAATGCAGATGCTACCTATAAAGATATCTTTCTTCAACTCAGTTTTGAAAATGTACAACAGGCAGCACAGGCAGCGATGAAAGCTTTCCAGGAAAGGCAATTTGATGTGGCGGAGATCGTGTACAGCCAGTTTAAGAATGCAGCCACACAGAGATTTGAAGTGGAAAGATTTTTACCCGTTCCCAGGGTAGAAAAGAAACAAGGAGCAACACAGGCTGATTTTATCTATGACCCAGCAAAGGAACAGCTTGTTGCTGAACTGATGCCGAAAATCCTCAATACTCAATTGTATAAAGCGGTTTTGGATTCCAATGCATCTGAGCATGGCGCAAGAATGACAGCAATGGATAAAGCTAGTGAAAATGCCAATGAAATGCTGCGTACACTGAAGATAACCTATAACCGTGCAAGACAGGCGGCTATTACAACTGAATTGACTGAAATTGTTAGCGGAGCAGCGGTGTTGCAGGGGTAAGGGCCTGTCAAATAAGTCATAAAAGTCAAATTGGTCATATGGGAAGATCACTAAAGTTGGAAGAACTTGAAGTGTACAAAGTAGCTATGGAAATAGGCGGTATAGTTTGGGCTTTGTTGATAAATGGGAATATTTTCCCAAAAAAACATTAGGAGCACAATATGTTGATGCAGCTGATTCAATAGCCATGAATATCAGTGAAGAATATGGCCGTTTTCATTATAATGAGAATAAAAATTTTTGTTATTACAGCCGTGGCTCTGCCAAAGAAACTCTTACTGCAACAACTAAGGCAAAGACAAGAAACCTTATTTCCGAAGAAGAATTTACTCTTCTTTCACAGAAATTAGACAACTATTTTCGTTTGGTGTATGGCTATATTAATTCAATCGGGACCGAGGGACCGGATTCTTAATTGTGAATAACCAGGTTTGCACTTTCTAAATACGATAGTTAATTTGGCGCTTTGAATGTGACTTTTTTGACTCATTTGACTTATATGACTACATCTGATCTGATACCGCATATTGAAGCACTCATCTTTGCCAGTGATAAGCCGCTGACCACACTTGAGATATTAGAACTGGTCAATAGCTCCCCTGAACTTGAGGATGAAAAAATTTCTTTAGATAAGGTGGGGTCTGCTCTCGATGGAATTACAGAGAAATACAGCGCTGATTTTTATCCATTTGAAGTAAAGCAGATCGGAGGTGGCTGGCAGTTCCTGACAAGAAAAGAATTTCATAAAACAGTAGGGCAGTTAAATGGCGATAAATACCTGAAAAGATTATCTGCCGCATCTCTTGAAACGTTAGCCATTATTGCATACAAGCAGCCGGTAACAAAAGGGGAGATTGAATCAATCCGTGGTGTAAGTTGTGATTATGCTGTTCAGAAGCTGCTCGAAAAAGAACTGATCGTTATCAGTGGCCGGAATGAAAAAGCGCCGGGCCAGCCTTTACTGTATTCTACATCCAGAAACTTCATGGATTATTTCGGTATTAACTCTGCAGAGGAGTTGCCCCAAATAAAAGAATTCATCCCTAATCAGGGAACTGAGCCGACAGATTTTAAGAATCCATTATTTCGAGACAACGTCAAAGACGATTCTGAAACTCCAGAAGCTTTATCAGTAACTGAGACGGGAGAATTGATCATTAATAAGGACAGCGGCGAAGAAAACCTCACCTAGCCCTGCCTACCGGCAGGCAGGTTGTCCTAAAGGAGAGGAACAGCACACGGCCCTTGCTTATCAAAAGGTTGTATTTATTCAAATCATTTCTGAATTTAGAGTGTTTCTATAAAGCCCCTTTAGGGGTTTGGGGTGTACATTCGCAACCATGCCACAACAATTGTTAAACGGGCAACTATTGCATATTGCTGCTGAATTTGGTACGCCGCTGTATGTTTATTATGCGGAGAGAATAAAAGAACAATATGAAAAACTGGTGAATGCCTTTACGGGAACCGATGTAAGATTCTTTTATGCCGCCAAAGCGCTGACCAATATCAACATCCTTCGATACATTAAAACAATTGGCTGCAACGTTGATTGCAGCTCTATCAATGAAGCCAAACTGGCCGAAAAAGCAGGCTTCCTTTCGCAAAACATCTTGTACACTTCCAACAATATTGCTTTTGATGAAATCGAAGAAGCTCAACGGATGGGCATCCATATCACTATTGACAGTATTTCCAACCTGAGGAAGTTTGGTGAAAAATTCGGACATAGTTATCCTGTTGGCATCCGCCTTCGCCCCAACATTATGGCGGGGGGCAATCTGAAAATATCAACCGGTCATTCGGCCAGTAAATTTGGTGTTCCCCTGGAAGACATTCAGGAAGTGCTGAAAGTGCAGCAGGAAACCAATTTGCATATCCGCACCTTGCACATCCATACCGGCAGTGAGATAAAAGATGTGGAAGTGTTTGCAAAGGGCATTGAAGTATTGTTCGAGGCGGCGCAGTATTTTCCTGAACTGGAAGTGATTGATCTTGGCGGAGGGTTCAAAGTTCCTTATATGCATGGCGAAGAGGGAACAGACATTGAACAGCTGGGCAAAAAAGTGAAAGAGGAGTTTGATTGGTATGAAAAGAAATACAGCCGTCGCCTGCAGGTTTGGTTTGAACCGGGAAAATTTTTAGTGAGTGAGGCCGGTTATTTTATTACGAAAGTAAATGTGTTGAAGGAATCAGGAGATATTGCATTTGCAGGTGTGAACAGTGGTCTCAATCATTTTATTCGCCCTATGTTTTACGGCGCATATCATAAAATTGAAAATATTTCCAACCCATCAGGAGAAAAGAAAAAATACAATGTGGTGGGTAATATCTGCGAGACAGACACTTTTGCCGAAGACAGGTTGCTGCCCGAAGTGAGAGAAGGGGATTATCTTGTATTCCAAAATGCGGGAGCTTATGGTTTCGAAATGTCATCCCACTACAACTCAAGATGTAAACCTGCCGAGGTGATGATGATGGAGGGCAAGGCTCAACTAATCCGTCGCCGGGATGTGCTGGATGATTTGCTCAGAAACCAGGAGGAGAGATTCTGAGTTCTACTCTTTCTTTTGGACCTAACTGAAATATGAATGCTGGCTTTTGATTTACAGGAAGGTTGCCAAAAGAATGGAAAAGGAAACTAGAAATTGACAAGCAATAGCCATGAACCCAAATACTGCAGCCTTCATCAGGCAAATGAGGAATCCTGTTAAGTTCAGGCTGTTTCTGTTTACCAGATTGCCTGCCGCTTACTTTGCCGGGGTAAGGGTAAGGGAGATGGATAAAAAAAGATGTATAGTCACCGTTCCGTATAAATGGCTTTCGCAAAATCCTTTTCGTTCTACCTATTTTGCCTGCCTGAGTATGGCGGCTGAAATGAGCACTGGTTCACTGGTGATGGCGCATTTGTACAAAAGTAATCCGCCGGTTTCTATGCTGGTGGTAAAAGTGGAATCGGAATTTTTTAAAAAGGCAGTAGGAAGAACCAGTTTTGTTTGCGAGGATGGAGAAATATTTCAGAAAGCTATTGAAGAAACTATTGCAACCGGTGAGGCCAGAACAGTAAAGGCTAAATCTGTCGGAAAAAATAAAGAAGGGCAGACCGTAGCTGAATTTTATATTACCTGGTCGTTTAA
>Ga0233424_10001111_pt1 | contig 26105 bp, 21 predicted proteins | sample Watercolumn_Towu_FD_181011 | JGI IMG/M metagenome (GOLD analysis project Ga0233424, IMG submission 181011) | Freshwater microbial communities from Lake Towuti, South Sulawesi, Indonesia - Watercolumn_Towuti2014_125_MG | ecosystem: Environmental > Aquatic > Freshwater > Lake | place: Indonesia... | reverse complement strand
TCGCCTGCCGGGGCGAATTCCCGGCGGGGTCGTGCAACACCACAAGAACACACCCGGCCGGCAGGCCGATGCCTGTCACGCCGCGAACTTTCCGGACAGCAGTGGGCCTGCGCCGGGGTGACGATTCGCGAGGGTTGATGACTCGTGGCTCGCAGGCCGCCCGCCATCGCTCTCATTCGAGTCGTTTCCCGTCGCATTGACTGGTGAACGGGCTCGAAGGCCGGTCGACGGCGCTGACCATCGTTTCCACCTAGTCGATAAAATTTGATCAACACAGAAAATATCGATAAAGTTTCGTGCAACGAAGCTTGAACGATGTTCGACGCACCATGATCCACGTCACCGACATCGCCTACGTGCGCTACCAGGCGCCCGATCTCGACGCGATGGAAACCTTCCTGCTGGACTTCGGGCTGCACCGCGCCGCCCGCACCGACGATGCGCTGTACATGCGCGCCGGCGGCACCGACCCGGTGGTGCACATCACCCAGCGCGGCCCGGCCGCAACGCTGGGTTTCGGCTTCCACGCCGCCAGCGACGACGACCTGGTGCGCCTGGCCGCGCACCTGGGCACCGGCGTCGAAGACAACGCCGAACCCGGCGGCGGCCGTTGCGTGCGCTTCACCGACCCGTCGGGCTTCCAGGTCGAGGTGGTGCATGGCCGCGAGGCCGCTCCGCCGCAGCCGGCACGCCCGTCGATCGGCGCCAACCCGTTCGACCGCCGGGCCCGCCGCGGCGAGACCGTGCGGCTGCAGCCCAAGCCGTCGAACGTGCGGCGGCTGGGCCATGTCGCGGTGCTGACGGCGAACTTCGCCGAGACCCGGGCCTTCTACGAGACCGTGCTGGGCTTCAAGGCCTCCGACACCTACTGGGTCGGGGCTCCGGAGAACGAGATCGCCGCGTTCCTGCACTGCGGCCTCGGCGACCAGTGGACCGACCACCACACCATCGCGTGGATCGCTTCGCAGGACGGTCGCACCCGCTTCGACCACAGCGCCTTCGAGGTGCTCGACCTCGACGACCTGATGCAGGGCCATGCGCTGCTCGCCGCCCGCGGGTATCCGCACGCCTGGGGCGTGGGCCGCCACATCCAGGGCAGCCAGATCTTCGACTACTGGCGCGATCCCTTCGGCCACAAGATCGAACACTGGACCGATGGCGACCTGGTGAACGACAGCGTGCCGACGCAGGCCGCGCCGCTCTCGCCCAACGAGCTGTTCCAGTGGGGGCCGGCACCGACCCCTGCCTTCTTCGAGTGACCCGACTGCCGCCACCATGAAACTTGCCCGTTACCGCCATCAAGGCCACACCACCCTCGGCGCCGTGCGCGACCAGCAGGTCGTGCCGTTGTCGCTGCTCGCCGACGACGTGCCCGCTTCGCTGAAGGCCGTGCTGGCCGCCGGCGCGCCGCTGCTGCAGCGCTTGTCGGCCGCGTTGGCCGCGGCCCCGGCCGATGCCGGCGTGGCGCTGAGCGCCGTCGAACTGCTGGCGCCCATCGACGATGCGCAGAAGTTCCTCGCCATCGGCATGAACTACCAGGACCACGCCGAAGAGGCGCGCCGCGCCGGCGTGCCGGTGCCCACCAGCCAGCTGTGGTTCAACAAGCAGGTGTCGTGCATCAACGGGCCGTACGCCGGCATCGAGCTGCCGAAGGTCTCCGACAAGCTCGACTACGAGGCCGAGCTCGGCGTGGTGATCGGCCGGCGCTGCCGCCACGTCGCCCGCGAGGACGCGCAGGCCGTCATCGGCGGCTACCTGGTGATGAACGACGTGACGGTGCGCGACTGGCAGCAGCGTTCGCCCACCTTCACGCTCGGCAAGTCGTTCGACACGCACGGCCCGATGGGCCCGTGGCTGACCACCGCCGACGAGGTGCCCGATCCCCACGCGCTGCAGCTCACGCTGAGCGTCAATGGCGAGCCGCGGCAGAGCGCCTCCACCGGCGGCATGATCTACGACATCTACGAGCAGATCGCCTACCTCTCCACCGTGATGACGCTGGAGCCCGGCGACCTGATCGCCACCGGCACGCCGGCCAACGTCGGCATCGCGCTGGGCAAGTTCCTGAAGGTCGGTGACCGGGTGCGCGTGGAGGTGAGCGGCCTGGGCGCGATCGAGAACGAGGTCGTGCCGGAGGCCTGATCGGAAGCCTGGCCGACCACCTGAACGACCGCCGCCCACGGGGCGGCATCCCGAGCGAGGAGACAACGATGCACAACGCGAGCAAGAAGCCGCGAAAGCAGCAGCGAACGGCGGGGCGTGCCAGCCACCGACTGATACTAACGGCTTGGGCAGTGGGCGTGCTGCTCACGGCCGGCGCGTCCGGCGGGGCGCGGGCGATGCCGGTGGACACCGGCGACGACGACCTGAAACTCAACTTCGACAACACGGTCAAGTACAGCGCCGCCTGGCGCGTGAAGGAGCAGAGCGCCGGCCTGCTGGGCAATGCCAACAACGACGACGGCGACCGCAACTTCGACCGCGGTCTGGTCTCGAACCGGGTCGACTGGCTGTCCGAGCTGGACCTGGTCTACGCCAAGCGCTTCGGCCTGCGCCTGAGCGGCGCGGCCTGGTACGACCAGGTCTACAACACGCACAACGACAACCCCGGCTTCGCCGGCGGCGCATCGCCGAACCAGGCTTCGGTGGCGTACAACCAGTTCACCGCGGCGACGAAGCGGCTGCACGGCCGCAAGACCGACCTGCTCGACGCCTTCGTGTTCGGCAGCTTCGATCTCGGCGAGCAGCGCGCCAGCGTGCGGCTGGGCCGCCACACACTGGTGTGGGGCGAGAGCCTGTTCCTCGGCGTCAACGCCATCGCCGGCGGCATGAGCCCGGTGGACGCGATCAAGCTGAGCTCGGTGCCGAACACCCAGTTCAAGGAGGCGATCCGGCCGGTGCCGCAGGTCTCCGGCAGCGTGCAGCTGACGCCCTCGCTGTCGCTCGGTGCCTACTACCAGTTCAAGTGGGAGGCCAACCGCCTGCCCGCGGTGGGCAGCTACTTCTCGGGGCTGGACACCAACCCCGACGGCGCCGAGCAGCTGCTGCTCGGCCCCGGCGTGGCGGCGTCGCGGCTGGCCGACCAGAAGGCCAAGGACCGCGGCCAGGGCGGCGTGCAGCTGCGCCTGCGCGCCGGCGAGACCGACTACGGCCTCTACCTGATCCGCTTCCACAGCAAGGTGCAGCAACAGGTGTCGGTGCTGGGCGTCACGCCCGGCGGCGTCGCGCCCACCGCGTACCGGCTGGCGTACCACGAGGGCGTCACCGCGCTGGGCGCCAGCGCGTCGCGCACCTTCGGCGACCTCAACGTCGCCATCGAAGGCTCGCTGCGCCGCAACCAGGACCTCGCCAGCTCGCAGGCCGCCGATGCGTCGGGCCTCGCGCCGCCCGGCGTGATCGCCGCCACCGACAACCGCGACAACCCCGGCTACGCCGTCGGCAAGACCGCGCACGTCAACGTCAACGCGCTGTGGTCGCTGCCGCCCACGCCGCTGTTCGCCGAAGGCAACCTGGCCGCCGAGGTGGCCTGGAACCGCGTGCTGGCGGTGACGAAGAACGCCGCCGCGCTCGACCCCAACGCCACCCGCGACGCCTACGCGCTGCGGGTGCAGGTGGAGCCGCTGTACCGCCAGGTCACCGGCGGCTGGGACCTGGGCGTGCCGCTCGGCCTGGGCTACAGCCCGCGCGGCTCGCGCTCGATGGCGCTCGGCCCGGCCTGGACCCCCGAGAACGGCGGTGACCTGACGCTGGGCCTCAACGCCACCTACCTCGACGCCTGGCGCTTCAGCCTCGCGTACACGCACTACTTCGGCCGCGAGGCCACGTTCATCACGTCGGCCAACACCTTCTCGTACGGCCAGTACCTGAAGGACCGCGACTTCGTCGCGTTCTCGGTGCGCCGCACCTTCTGATCGAGGAGCTTTCGATGTCTCATTCCATTGCCCGGCTCGGCGCCTTGACGCTGCTCGGCCTGGCCTGCGCGGCGCAGGCCGGCGTGCCTGCCGAAGAAGCCGCCAAGCTGAAGACCGAGCTGACCCCGCTGGGCGGCGAACGCGCCGGCAACAAGGACGGCAGCATTCCCGCATGGACCGGCGGCCTGGCGCGCCCCGGCGAGCTGAACGGCCGCCGCCCCGATCCGTTCGCCGACGAGAAGCCGCTGTATTCGGTGACCGCCAAGAACGCGGCACAGTACGCCGACAAGCTCTCCGAGGGCACCAAGGCGCTGCTGAAGAAGTACCCCGACAGCTACCGCCTCGACGTCTACAAGACCCACCGCACCGCGGCCGCACCGCAGTGGGTCTACGACAACACGCTGCGCAACGCCACGCAGGCCACGCTGGCCGAGGGCGGCGGCGGTCCCACGCCGCGTGGTGCGGTGGGCGGCATCCCGTTCCCGATCCCGAAGAACGGCAGCGAGGCCATCTGGAACCACGTGCTGCGCTGGCGCGGCGAGTCGGTGCGCTACGAGTTCAAGGGTTACCAGCTCACCACCGATGGCCGCTGGATCACCGTGCTCGAATCGGCCAACGACCAGACGATGCCGTACTACTTCAAGGAGGCCAGCGCGGCCTCGCAGAGCGGCGAATACTGGCTGGTGCGCTCGATCAACAGCGGCCCGCCGATCCGCGCCGGCGAGGGCATCGTCGGCCGGCTCAACCTCGACGAGAGCAAGTCGCAGGCGTGGGTGTACCTCACCGGCCAGCGCCGCATCCGCAAGCTGCCCAATGCCTGCTGCGACACGCCCACGCCGTTCTCGGCGGGCCTCGTCAGCTTCGACGAGGTCGACGTCTTCACCGGCCGGCAGGACCGCTTCGACTGGAAGATCGTCGGCAAGCAGGAGCTGCTGATCCCCTACAACAGCAACCGCACCGCGGCGGCCAAGAGCGATGCCGCCGTGCTCGGCACGCAGCGCCACCTGAACCCCGACGAGGTGCGCTGGGAGCTGCACCGCGTGTGGGTGGTGGAGGCCACGCTGAAAGCCGGGCAGCGCCACACTTCGCCGCGGTCGCGCTACTACCTCGACGAGGACACCTGGATCGCCGTGCTCAGCGACCGCTGGGACGCCAACGGCCAGCTCGCCCGCGTCGGCTTCACGCTGCCGATGGCGATGCCGGACATCCCCGCGACCACCAACCTCACCTGGGGCAGCTACGACCTCGTCGCCGGTTCGGCCTTCGTCAACGTGATGCAGGCCGACCAGAAGCAGTCGTACCGCGCGGTGCCACGCCAGAAGGAGGCGGTGTACTCGCCCGAGTCGATGGCCGCAGAAGGCGTGAGATGACCCACCCCCTGAGCGCTGCGCGCGCCCTCTCGAGGGGGCAACACCGCAGGACCGGCAAAGCCGGATCCTCGGTGTTCGCTGGGTTGACAGCGGTGGTGATGGCCGCGGTGGCGTCGCAGGCCTGGGCGCTGGCGCCGGTGGACGCGCTGCAGCAGCCCGCGCAAACGGTGCAGGCGCCGCAGCGCGCCGTTTACCTGGCCGCCGCGCACGCTGGCCAGCGCGTGGTGGCGGTCGGTGAACGCGGGCTGATCGCGGTGTCCGACGATGCCGGCGCGCGCTGGCGCCAGGTGCCGTCGCCGGTGTCGGCCACGCTCACCGGCGTGCAGTTCGTCTCCGCGAAGGCGGGCTGGGCGATCGGTCATGCCGGCGTGGTGCTGGGCACGCAGGACGGCGGCGAGACCTGGGCGCTGCTGCTGGATGGCCGCCGTGCCGCGCAGGCGGTGCAGGCCGCCGCGCAGGCCACGGCCGACGGCAGCCCGGCCGCGCAGCGCCGCCTCGCCGACGCCCAGCGGCTGCTGGACGACGGCCCCGACAAGCCGCTGCTCGACCTGTGGTTCGCCGACGAACAGGTCGGCTACGTCGTCGGCGCCTACAACCTCGCGCTGCGCACCGACGACGGCGGCCGGCACTGGCAGTCGATCGCCGAGCGGCTCGACAACCCGCGCGGCCTGCACCTCTACGCGATCGCCGCGCAGGGCCAGACGCTGTACATCGCCGGCGAGCAGGGCTTGCTGCTGCGCTCGGACGACGCCGGCACGCGCTTCGAGCGCCTCGCGGTGCCGTATGCCGGCAGCCTGTTCACGTTGCGCCCGCAGGGCCGCGACGGGCTGGTGGTGGCCGGCCTGCGCGGCCACGCCTTCGCCTCCGACGACCGCGGCCGCCAGTGGCGCGCGCTCACCGGCGCACCGCCGCTGTCCTTCATCGCGTCGTTCGCCACCGAGGCCGGCGTGCAACTGCTCAACCAGGCCGGCCAGCGCTTCCAGGTGCAGGGCGAGCGGCTGGTGCCGCAGCCCGCGGCCGCGCTACCGCAGGTGGCCGGCGCGCTGCCGCTGCCCTCGCGGCAGTGGCTGATGCTCACGTTCCAGGGCCTCTTGAGCCAACCCGATCCCGCTGCCCGTCCATGACCCCGCACGCCCCGACCGACTCGGTCCCGTTCGACCCCGCCTCCGGCGGCCGCATCGAACGCCTGCTGTTCAACCACCGCGCCGTGGTGCTGCTGCTGTGCGCGCTGGCCACGCTGCTGCTCGGCTGGCAGGCGACGAAGCTGCAGCTCAACGCCAGCTTCGAGAAGACCATCCCCGGCTCGCACCCGTACATCGTCAACTTCCTGGCCCACCAGCAGCAGCTGCAGGGGCTGGGCAATGCGGTGCGCATCGCGGTCGAAAATCCGAAGGGGGATCTCTACGATGCGGCTTACCTCGAGACCTTGCGCCAGCTCAGCGACGAGCTGTTCCTGCTGCCCGGTGTCGACCGCGTCGGCCTGAAGAGCCTGTGGACGCCGTCGACCCGCTGGGTCGGGGTCACCGAAGACGGCCTGGAAGGCGGCCCGGTGATCCCCGAGGGTTACGACGGCAGCGCCGCCAGCCTGGCGCAGCTGCGCGCCAACGTCGCGCGCTCCGGCGAGCTCGGCCAGCTCGTCGCGCTGGACGGCCGCTCCACCGTCGTGCACGTGCCGCTGCTGGCGCGCGATGCCGACGGCCGTGCGCTCGACTACACCGCGTTCGCCGGCCGGCTCGAGGCGCTGCGCGCCAAGTACGAGGCGCAGGGCGTGCGGCTGCACATCACCGGCTTCGCCAAGCTGGTGGGCGACCTGATCGACGGCGTGCGCGCGGTGCTGGCGTTCTTCGCCCTCGCGGTGGCCATCGCCGCGGCCACCGTCTACGGCTACACCCGCTGCGTGCGCTCGACGCTGCTGGTGGTGGCCGTGTCGCTGGTGGCGGTGGTGTGGCAGCTCGGGCTGCTGCCCACGCTGGGCTATGCGCTCGACCCGTATTCGATCCTGGTGCCGTTCCTGGTGTTCGCCATCGGCATGAGCCACGGCGCGCAGAAGATGAACGGCATCATGCAGGACATCGGCCGCGGCATGTCGCCTTGGGTGGCCGCGCGCTTCACGTTCCGCCGCCTGTTCCTCGCCGGGCTCACCGCGCTGGTGGCCGACGCGGTGGGCTTCGCGGTGCTGCTGGTGATCGACATCCGCGTGATCCGCGAGCTGGCCGTGGCGGCCAGCCTCGGCGTCGGGGTGCTGATCTTCACCAACCTGATCCTGCTGCCCATCCTGCTGAGCTACACCGGCGTGAGCCGCACCGCCGCGGCCCGCAGCCTGCGCGCATCGTCGGCCGACGGCGGGCTGTGGCGCTGGCTCGGCCGGTTCACGCAGCCGCGCTGGGCCACGGCGGCGGTGGCCGGCGCGCTGCTGCTGGGCCTGGGCGGGTTCGTGGTCAGCACGCGCCTGTCGATCGGCGACCTCGATCCCGGTGCGCCCGAGCTGCGCGCCGACTCGCGCTACAACCGCGACGTCGCGTTCATGAACGGTGCCTACGGCGCCTCCAGCGACGTGCTCGCGGTGATGGTGCAGACGCCCGACGGTGGCTGCGCCAAGGTCGACACCGTGCTGCGCGTCGACCGGCTCGAATGGCAGCTGCGCCAGCTGCCCGGCGTGGAGTCGACCAACACGCTGGCGCTGCTGAACCGGCGCATGTCGATCGGCCTGAACGAGGGCCACCCGAAGTGGTACGAGGTGATCCCGAACCAGGACATGGTCAACACCGTGACCGCCAGCGCGCCGCGCGGCCTGTACGACGACAGCTGCAGCCTGCTGACGCTGTATGTCTACCTGCGCGACCACAAGGCCGAGACGCTGGCGCGGGTGGTCGCGCATGTCGAGGCCTTCGCCCGCGACAACGACAGCGCCGATGCCCGCTTCCTGCTCGCCGCCGGCACCGCCGGCATCGAGGCGGCCACCAACATCGTCGTGCAGCAGGCCTGGCGGCAGATGCTGCTGCTGGTGTACGGCGCGGTGGTGCTGCTGTGTTTCATCACGTTCCACTCGTGGCGCGCGGTGCTGGTGGCGGTGTTGCCGCTGGTGCTGACCAGCGTGCTGGCCGAGGCGCTGATGGTGGCGCTGGGCATGGGCGTGAAGGTGGCCACGCTGCCGGTGATCGCGCTCGGCGTGGGCATCGGTGTCGACTACGCGCTGTACATCCTCAGCGTCACGCTCGCCGGGCTGCGTGCCGGCCGCACGCTGGCCGAGGCGTACCACGAGGCGCTGCTGTTCACCGGCAAGGTCGTGATGCTCACCGGCGTGACGCTGGCCGTCGGCGTGATCACCTGGGTGGCCAGCCCCATCAAGTTCCAGGCCGACATGGGCCTGCTGCTGGCCTTCATGTTCCTGTGGAACATGCTCGGCGCGATGGTGCTGCTGCCGGCGCTGGCCCATTGGCTGCTGAAGCCCGCGGCGGCGCTGCCGGCCGCCGCGCCGCGACTCGCGGAGGGCCGCGCATGACGCCGCTGCCGCACACGCTGCGCGATGGCGCCGCGTCCACGCGCTGGACCGCGACCGGCGCGCTGATGGTCGGCCACGTGGCCGGCATGATCGACCTCGCGGCGCTGCCGGTGTGGGTGGGCGTCGCGCTGATCGGCCGCTACGGGCTCGACCCGCAGACCGCCGGCGGCCTCGTCACCGCGTACCTGCTGAGCGTGGTGGCCGCGAGCCTGCTGCTCGGCCCGCGCGTGCCGCGGCTCGATGGCCGCTGGGGCGCGTGCATCGGCTTCGGCCTGGCGGCGGTGGCGTTCTCCATCGCCGGCCACGTCACCGCGGTGCCCGGGCTGCTGGCGCTGCACGCGCTGGCCGGTTTCGGGGCCGGCATCGGTCTTACCTGCGTGCACGGTGCGATCGGCCGCACCGGCAACCCGCACCGCGTGTTCGCAGTGGCGCAGGCCGGGCTCGGGCTGTCGGCGATCCTGTTCATGGGCATCGGCCCGGCGTTGATCGCGGTGCGCGGCGGGCCGGCGCTGTTCGAGTTGTTCGCCGCCATCATGGGATTGGCGGTGGTGGCCACGTTGCTGGCGTTCCCATCGTCCGCCGTGCCGGTGCACGATGCAGCGCCGGCTGCCGGGCGCACGCCGCTGCCGCGCGCGGCCCGTGCGGCGATGGCCGGCGTCACGCTGATGGGGCTGGTGCAGGCGGGGCTGTTCAGCTTCGTCGAGCGCATCGGCGTCGAGCATGGCTTCGGCGACCGCGTGGCCGCGATGCTGCTCGCGCTGGGCCTGTTCAACCTGCTGCCGGCGCCGCTGGCGGGGCTGCTGCAGCACCGCCTGTCGGCGCGCTGGGTGGCGCGCTGCGGCCCGGTGGCGCATGCGCTGCTGGCGTGGACGGTGCTGCTGGCCACCGGCTTCATGGCCTATGCCGCGGCGGCGATCCTGTTCATCGCGGTGATGGTGTTCACGCACACCTTCGTGTTCGGCTGGCTGGCCCGGCTCGACCCCAGTGGCCGCGCCGTGGCGCTGACGCCCGCGGTGCTGATGAGCGGCGCGGCGATCGGCCCGCTGCTGTGCGGCGCGGTGGTGCAGCACCTCGGCCCACTGGCGCTGGGCGGCGTGCTGAGCCTGTGCGCCGCGCTGGCGCTGGCCAGTTTCCTCCGGGCCGACCGCCCGTCGCGCCCCGATTCATTGGCTTGAGAGGAGTGAGAACCATGATGCAAGAAAAGATCGTCCTGACCTGTGCGCTGACCGGCGCGGGCCCGATGTCGGCCAACCCGGCGCAGCCGGTGACACCGCGCGAGATCGCCGAATCGGGCCTCGCGGCCGCCGAGGCCGGCGCGGCCATCCTGCACGTGCACGTGCGCGATCCGCAGAGCCGCGAGTTCTCCGGCGAGTTCGCGTTGTACGAGGAGGTGGTGCAGCGCATCCGCGAGCAGAACCGCGAGGTGATCCTGAACCTCACCACCGGCCTCGGCTCGGGCTTCTACCCGGCCGACCCGCTGCTGCCGCACGAGGCCGGCCCGGCGTCGCACATCTGGAGTGCCGAACGGCGCGTCGAACACGTGCTGAAGCTCAAGCCCGAGATCTGCACGCTCGACCTGGTCACCGCGCAGGTCTTCGGCGGCATCGTCATCAGCCACGAGCAGGTGCTGACGCGCATGGCCACGCTGGTGCGCGACGCCGGCGTGGTGCCCGAGATCGAGCTGTTCGACAGCGGCGACGCCGTGCTGGCCAAGCACCTGATCGCCAAGGGCGCGCTCGACGGCCCGGGCATCTACTCGTTCGTGATGGGCCTGCACTACACGATGCCCGCCGACCCCGAGACGATGACCTACATCCGCAACCTGCTGCCCGCCGGCGCGCAGTTCCAGGGCTTCGGCATCGGCCGCAACCAGTTCCCGATGGCGATGCAGTCCTGTCTGCTCGGCGGCCATGTGCGCGTGGGCATGGAGGACAACGTGTTCATCACCAAGGGCGTGTTCGCGGACAGCAACGCCGCGCTGGTGAAGAAGGCGCGGCGCATGGTCGAGGACCTGGGCCCGACGCTCGCGACGCCGGCGGAGGCGCGTGCCATCCTCGGCTTGCGCGCTGCGGGCTGAAGAGCCCCTCTCCCCTCGTGGGAGAGGGGTGGGGGAGAGGGGGCGCATGCCACGAGCCCCCTCTCCCCGGCCCTCTCCCGCAAGGGGAGAGGGAGTCCTCATGTGTCGCGGGTGTCCTCGCGCTCGCCCATCACCCTCGCCAGCGCCACCTTGTCGTTGACCCCGAGCTTCGCATACACCTCCCGCAGGTGGTGCCGCGCGGTCGCCGGCGCGATGCCGAGCTGCTGCGCCACCTCCTTGTACGAGCGCCCGCTGGCATAGGCCTGCGCGGTGGCACGTTCCTGCGGCGTGAGCCGGGCCACCGGGCCGCGCTCGCTCAGCGTGACCAGCAACTGCTCGGCCACGCCCTGCGTCTCGCAGGTCACTTGCCGGCCAATGAAGCGTTCGCCCAGCAGCTCACGGGGCAGGAGTGGCCCGCGCCACGCCGGCCACTCCTGCTGCAGCAGCCGGTCGAAGCCCGGTTCCATCACGTGCAGGATGCCCTTCACGTCGGTGACGGCCAGGCGCACGTGCGCCGGCGTGCGCGCAGCGCGGATCTGCTGCATCTGCGCGATGCGCGCCAGGTTCAGCATGCGGTTGAGGTGCGGCATCAGCAGCGCGAGCCAGGCCCGGTCGGCATCACCGAACGCCGGCTGCGCCCGCTCGCGGCCGAGCCCGAGAAACCCCACCAGGTTCGACGAGCGGTCGATCGTGGCGATGCAGCACACCTGCGACACGCGCTGGTAGCGCGCCAGCAGGGCGGTCTCGGCGCTGGCGTACAGCGCCGCGGCGTCGAAGGCATGCGCCACGTCGGGCGAGGCGGCGCACACGCGCGCGACGATGTTCTTCTCTTCGGTCAGGTTCAGCAGGTCCACCGCATCGAGCGGCATGTTCCACACGTAGGCGCTGTGCACGTGGCTGTGGCCGTCGATGCGCGTGCCGGCGCCCCAGAAGGCGTTGTCGAACGGCAGGTGCTGCAGCAGCCGCTGCACGGCCTGCTGCTGGAAGTCGTGCACGCTGGGTTGGCGGGCGGCCTCGTACAGCGCGAACAGCAGCTGCGAGACGGCCTGCGCGTCCACCGGCGCGGTGGTGGGGCCGTGCGTCGGCGTGGGCGTCGTCATGCGGTGCCATCGTACCGGCGCCTCGGGGCGGCGGGCGCTACGGGGTTGTGCGGAGGCCCGTCTGGTCCATCTGAACGATGGGCAGGCGCGCACCGGCTGCCTAGAGTGGCCGCATCCTTCAGGAGACATCGCCCATGACCTTCCTCCGTGACACCTGGTACTGCGCCGGCTGGTCCACCGACGTGACCGACACGCCGATCGCCAAGACCTTCCTCGGCGCGCCGGTGATGCTGTACCGCGCCACCGACGGCCGTGCCGTGGCGCTGGACAACCGCTGCCCGCACCGCTTCGCGCCGATGCACCAGGGCCGGCGCCACGGCGACGTGATCGCCTGCCCCTACCACGGCCTGCAGTTCGATGCCGAAGGCCGTTGCGTGCACAACCCGCACGGCGACGGCAAGGTGCCGCAGGCCGCGCGGCTGCGCGCCTACCCGCTGTGCGAACGCGATGGCATCGTCTGGATCTGGATGGGCGATCCGGCGCTGGCCGATCCGTCGAAGGTGCTCGAAGCCGGCTTCATGAACGAGACGCAGACCTACGCCATCGGCACCGGCCACCTCGAGGTGCATGCGAACTACCTGCTCGTGATGGACAACCTGCTCGACCTGACGCATGCGCCGTTCCTGCATGCCAACAGCGTGGGCGGTCGGCCGGAGGACTCGATCGGCGGCGGGCTGCAGGTCGGCTTCTTCGACGACGCGGCCAGCGTCACGTCGACCTACCGCGTCGATGCGATGAAACCCACCCCGCAGCTGCAGCCCCTGTACCCGCATGAGCGCGGCGACTTCCGCGTGACGATGCGTTGGCAGCCGGCCAGCGCGCTGTCGATGCGGCTGTCGATGACGCCCTGCGGCGCCGAGGACGGCAGTGGGGTCGTGCTGCCGCTGCTGCACCTGCTGACGCCGATCGACGAGCACCGCACGCACTACTTCTTCGCGCTCGGCCGCAACGTCGCGCTCGACAACCCCGAGGCCCATGCCGGCATGCTGGCCTTCGCGCGGCAGGCGTTCGAAGAAGAGGACGAGCCGATGATCGCCGCCTGCCAGGCGCAGATGGGCACCACCGACCTGCTGTCGCTGCGGCCGGTGCTGCTGGCCACCGATGCCGCCACGATGAAGGCACGGCGCCACCTGCAGGGGCTGATCGCGCAGGAGCAGGGCGGCTGAGCCTTGCGGTCCCGGCAGCGCCGCGTACGATCGCCGCACGCAATCGTGCGGGATCGAAGAGGCCAGGAGTCGTGGTGCGCAAGTCGATGGGGCCGGTGCTGGCCACCGCAGCGGCCGTGCAGGACGACATCCTGCGCCTGTACTTCCACGACCTGTGCCGGCTGCTCGACGGCCTGCAGGCCGGTGGTCTGGCCGATGCGGCGCTGGCGCACGCCGGCCTGCGCCGGGCCGACCTGGGTGGCCACACCGCCTCCAGGCCCACCATCGAAGCCTATTACCGTGCCGTGGAATGGCTGCACCTGGCGCGGGTGATGCCGGTGCCCGCGCTGCAGCTGGGCCTGCGCCGCCGCCTGGCGGACTACGGCCTCTATGGCACCGCCGCGAGTTCGGTGACGACGTTCGGTGAAGCGCTGCGGCTGGGCGAGCGCTTCTTCGCCTCGGCCTGGCCGGGCACGCGCATGGTGGTCTCGCGCGAGGGGCCGTGGGTGGTCAACCGCTTCGAGTTGCTGCCCACCGCGGTGTGCACGCCCGAGGTGTTGCTGCAGCTGATGAGCGGCGCCAGCACGGCGTTCACGCGCGAGATGATGTCGCCGGAGGACGCCGCGGCGGTCGAGGTGCGGTACGGTTTTGCGCGGCCGGCCGATGCGGCCGACTACCGGCGCCTGCTCGGCTGCCGCGTCGTGTTCGGCGGCCGCCATTCGGCGTTCTGCTTCCCGGCGGCGTGGCTCGACCGGCCCCATCGGCTGGAAGCCGGCCGTGCCGGTGCGCAGGTGGAGGCGCAGCAGCTATGGCATGCCGGCCAGGCGGGCGGCACGGTGGCCGAGCGGGTGCTGCGGGCCCTGCAACAGTCGGGCGGCGAAGGCTTCCCATCGCTGGACGAGGTGGCTGCACGGCTCGGGCGCTCGGCGCGTTCGCTGCGCCGCCACCTGGCCGCCGAGGGCACGACGTTCCAGCGGCTGCTCGACGACCTGCGCATGGGCCTCGCGCACCGCTACGTGACGCAGACCGCGCTGCACCCGGCCGACATCGCCACGGTGCTCGGGTATGCACACCTCTCGAGCTTCCTGCGCGCCTTCCAGGCCCGCTTCGGCGTCTCGCCCACGGCGATGCGGGTCAGCCCGCAGCCCGGTGGCCGGAATTGCGATCGCGTGTAGCGGCCCGCGTTCGAACAATGCGGCCATGAACCCCGCAGACACCTATCCCCTGAACACCGCCCAGCCCTGGCCCCGCAACCAGTGGTGGGTGGCCGCCCTGGCCGACGAGATCGGCACCGAACCGCTGGAACGCACGATCCTCGGCGAGCCGGTGGTGCTGTTCCGCACCGAGGCCGGCGACCCGGTCGCGATGTCGGGCGTGTGCCCGCACCGCGGCTATCCGATGGCCAGGGCGCGCCGCACCGGCGATGCGCTCGAATGTGCGTACCACGGCTTCACGTTCGATGCCGCCGGCGCGTGCACGCGCATCCCCTCGCAGGACAGCGTGCCGCCGAACTGGCGCATCCGCACCTACCCGGTGGTGCAGCGCTGGGCCTGGGTGTGGATCTGGACCGGCGACCCGGCGCTGGCCGACCCCGCGCGGATCCCCGACCCGTGGTGCGTCGGCAAGCCGGGCTGGCGCACGCAGGTGTCCGAGCGGGCGCCGATGACCGGCCGCTACACGCTGCTGATCGACAACCTGTTCGACCTCTCGCACCTGAACTACGTGCACGCCAGCATCGTCGGCGACGTGTCGGCGGTGGTGAAGACGCCGGTCGAGATGACGCAGCAGCAGGACGGTGCGTTCCGCCTGATCCGCCGCGTCGAGCAGATGCCGTGGATCGACTACTTCGCGTTCATCTTCCCGGACCAGGCTGCCCACGCACAACCGGTCTACAGCGAGGTGTTCTCCGACTACTACGGCCCGGCGTTGACGGTGACCGGCGGCCCGTTCTTCTTCGATCGCCCGCGGGTGCGGCTCGGCGAGCTGAACTTCCTGCACGCGATGACGCCGCAGACGCTGTCGACCACGCACTACTTCGGCGGCGTGACACGCGACTTCCGGCTCGACGACCTGGCCTTCGATGGCCCCAACCTGCACGCGTACCACGCGGTGCGGCAGCAGGACCTCGAGGCCTTCACGCTGGTGGAGCCGAACGCCGGGCGCTTCCTGACGACGCGGCAGGAGCTGTCGGCGTTGCAGGACGCGGGCGGGGTGCGGGTGCGGCGCATGCTGGCCGCGCAGATCAACGCGGAGTTGGGTTAACCCCCTCTCCCCTTGCGGGAGAGGGCCGGGGAGAGGGGGCAGTGGTGGCCAGCGCGCCCCCTCTCCCCAACCCCTCTCCCGCGAGGGGAGAGGGGCTCTTGGGGCTCAGCGGGCGGCGGGGGGCGGTGCGCCCAGTGGCGTGGCCTGGAAGGCCACCAGGCGCCACTGCCCGTCGTCCTCGCGGGCCCACACTTGCGTGACGGTCGACTCCACCGTGATGACCTCGTCTTCATGGCCGCGCCGGCAGGCGCGGTTGACCTGCTTGCCGTGCATCACCGCGGCGCTGTCGCCCAGCGGCACCACGCGCAGGTCGGCCCGTTCGACGCCGAGGTTGCGGATCACGCCGCCGACGAAGCGCAGGTACGACTCGCGGTCGTCGACATTGCCGCGGGTGTGCGTGTGCAGCAGCCGCGGCGAGAGCAGCTCGCGCAGCCGGTCGAAACGTTGCTCGACCAGGCAGCGCCCGCGTTCGGCCTCCAGGGCCAGCAGGTGGTCGATCAGGGCAGCATCGGTGTCGGACATCGGGTTCCAATCGCTTTCAACAAACAGGGCCCGTCTTCTGTGGGAGCGGCTTCAGCCGCGATTCGTGCAAGGGCTCGCTGTGGTCATCGAATCGCGGCTGAAGCCGCTCCCACAAGTCTCCATCAACGGGCCGTCGCCTCGGCCTCGATGCGCGCAGCCACCACCCGGCGGGCCCGCACCGCCGCGCCGTCAGTGGGCAGCAGCAGCGGCTTCAGCGACATCAGGTCGGTGGTGCCCATGTTGCGCTGGCAGGCCTCGATCATCGGCTCGTCCTCGTTGGCGAACGCGGCGGCGATGCCGGCGGCCATCTGCGCGCTCACATCGCGGTTGCCGACGTGGCGGTCGCGCGCGGCGGCCCAGAAGTAGTGGGTGGTGGTCTCGGTCTCGGGTGTGAGCCAGTGCGCGCTCGGGGCCGAGGGGCCGTCCTGGCGCGCCCCGTTGACAGGTGCGGCACCGGTGTCCAGTAGCAGCAGCGCGGGCGGGTTCCAGCGCATGTTGGCGCGCATGTCCACATACGTCGGCGGTGCGCCGCGTTCCCAAAGCATCTGGTAGAGCCCGGTGTTCGGGCAGCTCATCAGCTCGTTGATCGCGACGATGGTGTCGCCCTCCTGCTCGATGCGGTTGACCGGACGGAACGCGGGCGGCGGCGGCACCTCGCGGTTGAACAGGAACGGGTGCAGGAACTGCACGTGGCTCAGGTCCAGCAGGTTGTCGGCGATCAGCTGGTAGTGCGCCTGCACGTGCAGGCTGCCCTGCACGCGGCTCCAGCCCGGCCGCTCCTCGACGTCGGTGAAATCCGGCAGCAGCGCGGCATCGGCCTTCGCCGGGTCGCCCATCCAGGCCCACAGCGCGCCATGGCGCTCGATCACCGGAAAGGCCCGCACCTGCGCGGCCTTCGGGATCGAGCCGTCGCCATGCGGGTTGTGGCGGCACTGGCCGGCGGCATCGAAGCGCAGGCCGTGGTACGGGCACTGCAGCTGGCCCTCGACCCACTGGCCGTCGGACAGCGGCGCGAAGCGGTGCGGGCAGCGGTCGTGCAGCGCGCTGGCGCGGCCGTCGCGGTCGCGGAACAGCACCAGCGGTTCGTTCAGCACCGTGATGCGGCGGGTTGCCTGGGCTCCGAGGGTGTCGCTGAACGACACGCAGTACCAGGCGTCACGCAGGAAGGTCATGGTGAGGTCTCCTCAAAGGGGGGCGGCGGTCAGCTCGATGCATTGCGCGCCCAGGCCAATCACCTCCGCCTCGAGCCGGTCGCCCGGGTGCAGGAAGCGCCGGTGGTGCTGGCCGAAGCCGGCCGGCGAGCCGGTGCAGACGAGGTCGCCGGGTTCGAGCTGCACGTGGCGCGACAGGTAGGCGATCTGCTCGGCGATGCCGAACACCATGTCGTCGGCGCGGCCGTCCTGCATCGGGGTGCCGTTCAGGCGCAGCTGCAGCCGCAGCGAGGCCGGGTCGGGCACGGCCTCGGCCGGCACCCACCACGGCCCCACCGGCAGCCAGCCGGGGCCGCCCTTGGCCTGCAGGAAGTCGGTGCCCATGGCCGGCAGGTCGGTGCGGAACAGGCGCTGGCGCAGCGTGATGTCGTTGACCGTGCAGTAGCCGGCCACGCACGACAGCGCCTGCGCCGCCGGCACGTGCCGCGCGGTGCGGCCGATCACCACGCCGACCTCGACCTCCCAGTCCAGCGTCTGCTGGTCCGGCGGCACCGCGAGCGGGCCGTACGGGTCGCTCAGCGTCGACGTGGGCTTCACCACCGCGTACGGTTCACCGCTGGCACGCCGCTGGTCCAGACCGGCCAGCACCGCGTCGCGGCGGGCTTGGCGCGAGGCCGCGGTGCCGGGCGGCTCGGCATCGAGCGCGGCCTCGAGCACCTGCGCGCGGTAGTTGCCGATGGTGCAGTACACGTGGCGCGGCTGCAGCGGGGCGTGCACCTTGAAGCCGGCCAGCGGTGCGGCACCGGCACCCAGCGTGGCGTGGCGCAGCAGCGCGGCGTTGTGGGGCCAGTCGGCCAGCAGCGCCGCGCTGCTCCCGGTGCCGCGCAGCGCTTCGCCGGCGGCGCTGCGCCAGCGCTGCAGCGGCTGCATGCGGTCGCCCGACACCAGCGCCAGGAACGGCGTGCAGCCGGCGACGGACAGGCGGGCCAGCGCCAGGCGCGGCCCGATCGAAGCGAACGTGTCGGCCATCAGATCGGCGCCATCAGGGCCTGCATGGTCTGGCGCATCAGCGCCTCGTGCTCTTCCTTCGGCGCCTGCCGGCGCTCCATCTCGCCCAGAGCGAGCGAGTTCTCCACCACCATGCGGCAGCGCTCGTAGCGGCGCGTCGTGAAGGCCTGCAGCGCCGCCTCGACGTGGTCGTGGCGGGCCAGCTCCTCGGCCAGCACCACCGCGTCCTCGATGCCGATGCCGGCGCCCGAGGCCAGGTGCGGCGTGGTCGCGTGCACCGCGTCGCCGATCATCACGACGCGGCCCTGGTGCCAGGGCAGCGGCTGCAGCACCGCGAAGAACGGCCGGTACAGGATGCGCGAGCGTTCGTTCAGCCCGTCGCGGATCTGGCCCACCAGGCCACCGAAATCCTTCAGCACCCGACGCAGTTCCTCGGGCCAGCGGGCCTCCTCCAGGTGGTCGGCGCTTTCGCGGCGCTCGGTCACGTAGAGGTACATCTCGTCCTGGGACACCGGGTTGATGCCCGCCTTCACGTGCGGGCCGAGCGACATGGTGGCCCGCACGATCTCCGGCGGGCGCGGCACCACCGCGCGCCACGAGCCCTGGCCGGTGTAGCGCGGCTTCGGCGCATCGGGGAACAGCCGCTGGCGCACCTTCGAGTGCAGGCCGTCGGCGCCGACCACCAGGTCGTAGCGCGCGCTGCGGCCATCGGTGAAGTGCACCTCGACCTGTTCGTCCATCGGCTCGATGGACGAAAACGTGGTGCCGCAGCGCACCGCGACGCCGGCGGCCAGCGTGTGCTCGCGCAGGATGCGCGCCAGCACCGGCCGCAGGATGCCGCCGCCGCCGGGCACGTCCGGCCGGCCGAGCCGCGGGGTCGGGATCTGCCCGATCGGCTGGCCCTGCGCGGTCAGGATGTCCAGGCCGTCGGCGCACCAGCCCTGCGCGAGGATGTCGTCGATCACGCCGACCTGCGTGAACGCACGCAGCGTCGGGCCGCTCAGCGTGATGCCGGCACCGTACACCTGCCAGCGCGGGTCGAGCTCCACCAGGTCGACGTGGGCACCGCGCTTGCGCAGCTCCATGGCCGCGCACATGCCGGCGATGCCGCCGCCGATCACCAGGACGTTCTGAACCGATCCCATGCGGTCCTCCTCCATTGTTGTCTCAAGCGTTGTGGGGCTGGGGCCAGCCGATCAGCGCCGCGGCGTTGCCCCCGAGGATCGCGCGGCGTTCGTCGTCGTCCAGCCCGGGGGTGTCTTCCACCAGCGCATGCACCTCGTACTGGCCCATGTCGAAGGGGTAGTCGGTGCCGATCACCACCTGCGACGCGCCGACGCGGTCGACCAGGTGGCGCAGCGCCAGCGGGTCGTACAGCACGGTGTCGAACCAGATGCGCTTCAGGTGCTCGCTCGGCCGCGTGCGCGTGTCGGCGGCGGCCTCCGGGCGCACCGCATGGGCGTGGTCGGAGCGGCCGATGTAGGTGGGCAGGTAGCCGCCGCCGTGCGCGGCGACGATCTTCAGCCCCGGGTGTGCATCGAGCACGCCGCCGAAGATCAGGTGCGACAGCGCGATGGTCGTCTCCAGCGGCTGGCCGATGGTGTTGACGAGGTAATGCGAGTTCGTGCGCGCGCCCAGCGTGGTGCCGAACGGGTGGATGAAGACCAGCGCGCCGAGCGCCTCGGCCTTGTCCCACACCGGCCGCAGCGCGGGGTCACTCAACTCGCGGCCATTGACCGAGGTGGAGATCTCGATGCCTTTCAATCCCAGCGTGCGCACGGCGTGCTCGAGCTGCTCGCAGGCCAGCGTCGGGTGCTGCAGGGCCAGCGTGGCCAGCCCGGCCAGCCGCTCGGGGTGCTGCGCGCAGGCCTCGGCGATGGCCTCGTTCTGCGTGCGCACCACCTCGCGGGCCAGGTCCTCGTCGGCCCAGTAGTAGTACTGCGTCGGCGATGGGCTGATGACCTGCACGTCCACGCCCATCGTGTCCATGTCGGCCAGTCGCGCGGCCAGCTGCGTCAGCTTCGGAAAGGTCTGCGGCAGCATCACCGCGTTGTTGTGCGCCACCGAGGCGGCGCCCATCGTCTGCAGCATGATGTCCGGCTCGGCCAGCTTCTGCGGCCGGCCGGCCACCAGCTGCTCGGTGGCCACGTCGAGGGTGTGGCAGTGCAGGTCGAGGGTCAGGTGGCGCAGCCGTGGGCGGCGCAGTGCGGTGCTCGAGACGGTGCCGGTGCCCTCCGCGGGGCAGCAGGCGGGATGGGTGCAGGTGTGCAGCAGCATGGCGTGGGTCGGGAGGTCAGGAGAAGCCCGGCACCTGGGGCGGCGCGTCGCCCACGGGCGGATGGGCCTGCCCGGCGTGCGGCGGCAGTGCCGCCCGCGGCTTGGGTGCCGGCGTGTAGCCGGGGGCGTATTCCCACTCCCACGGCGCGGCGTCCATCATGAACGGCGCCATGTTCTGGATGAAGCTGAAGAACCCGAACATCGGGTTCCACACACGCGGCACCCACGAGTCGTCGAGGTAGTCCGAGTCGGCGCCGTACTCGGCCTGGCCGCCGGTGGGGCAGGGCAGGTACATGAAGATCGACGACGCGATGCGGTGGCGGCCCAGGCCCCATTCGGACTTGGGCCAGCCCTGGCGCTGCATGTGGTTGGCGCCGATCATGGCCTCGTCCATGTCCTCGACGCCGAAGTTGACGTGGTCGAAGCGCAGCTTGCCGTCCAGGCCAGGGAACGGCAGGTCGGCCTTCAGGAAGTAGATGTTGTGGTGGTCGTTGGCCCCGCTGGCACGCGCGAAGATGCCGAAGCCTTGCTGGATGTCCGACAGGCGAAAGCCCAGCCGGTCGCGGTAGAAGGCCCACGACTGGTCGTAGTCGGGCACGCGGTACACCACGTGCTGGATGGTCTTCGGCCGGGCCTTGACCTTCCACTTGCGCTGCGTGTTGATGCGGTTGATGTTGCCCGGCGAGTTGACCGGATCGGGCGCGCTGTAGACCGGGTTCTTGCGGTAGAGCCGCAGGCCGAACGGCAGGCCGTCGTCGTCGTGCGAGTGCGCGGTGCCGTCGGCGTCGAAGCGCACCTCGCGGTCCTTCGAGAGTTCCTTCACCAGCCGGTCGAGGCTGTCCTGGCGGTCCACGCCCCAGATGGTCTCGATCACGCCGGTGCCGTGCATCGCGGTCTTCGGCAGCGCGGGGTCGGCGATGTGGCGCAGGATGACGTTGCTGCCTTCGTCGAGCCGGAAGTGCGTGGTCGTGTCGGTGCGCTCGAGCAGCGGCAGGCCGAAGTCGAGAAAGTAGCGGGTGCACTCGGCGACGTCGTCGACGCCGTACACCACGGTCTCGATGCCGATGATGGCCATGGTTCAGGACCTTTCTGCAACCACGGGGTTGCGTTGGATGCCCAGGCCGGTGATGGTCGACTCGACGACATCGCCCGGCTGGAGGTAGCGGTTGTAGTGGGTGCCGTTGCCGGCTGGCGAGCCGGTGCAGATCAGGTCGCCGGGCAGCAGCTGGGCGATGCGCGAGACGTGTTCGATCAGGCGCGGGATGTCGAAGATCATGTCGGAGCTGCGCTCGTGCTGCTTCACCTCGCCGTTGAGCTTGAGCGTGAGCTGCAGGTCGTGCGGGTTCGCCACCTGCGCGGCCGGCACGATCACCGGCCCGACCGGCAGGTAGCCGGGGCAGGACTTGGCGGAGAGCCAGTCGGTGCCCAGCGCCTTCATGTCGCCGCGCACGTAGATCTGGTCGCGGTTGGTCAGGTCATTGCTGATCGTGTAGCCGGCGACGTACTGCATCGCGTCGGCGCGCGAGACGTTGCGCGCGGGCGCCCCGATCACCACGGCCAGTTCCAGCTCCCAGTCGGGCTGCGTCGCGAACGGCGGCAGCACGATCGGATCGTAGGCGCCGTTCAGCGTGGTGACCGGCTTGCAGAACACATACGGCGTGCCCTCGGCCTGGCGCTTGCGCATCAGGTCCTCGGCGTAGCGGCGCAGCGTGGGCGGGTCCATGCCCTCGGTGCCGGGGTTCTTGCCCGGGCCGAGGTCGACGATGATGTCGACCACGTGCTTGAAGTAGTTGGCGCCGCTCATGAAGATCTGCCGCGCGGCCACCGGCGGGTGCACCTCGAGCGAGGCCATCGGCACCTGCAGCGCCTGCAGCGCGGGGGCTTCGGGCCGCGTGGCATCGGCCAGCGCCTGGGCCGCGGCCTGCAGCGCCGCGTGGCTGGCACGCCAGTCTTCGAGCAGCTGCAGCACGCTGCGGCCGCTCAGCGAGGGCTGGCCGAGCGCGGCCAGCAGCGGCTGCAGCGCGTCGACCGCGAGCACCTGGTCGCCCGGCCGCACCAGGCCGGCGAACGGCGGGCTGCCGGCCCTGGAGAATGTGCCGAGGGAGAAGGCGGCGCGGTCGGTCGGGGGACTCGTCATGGGCTTCGGCAAGGCTCGTCGTGGAGAACGGGCAGAGCGTAGCCATCAGGCCCCCGGCGGAAAAATGTGTTGTTTGAATGGTGCGGGATCGATGCCGCACATATCAGGGTCAGACCGGATGGTCCTCCGCGATGATGCTGTGGGCAACCTCCTGCATCAGCGAGCGCAGCCAGTGCAGGCCGGCATCGTCGCTGCGGTACTTGTGCCACTGCATCGACTGCACGATGGACGGCAGCGGCAGCGGCAGCTCGCGCAGCACCACCGGCAGCGTGGCCTGCACCGTGCGGGCCAGCCGCGTGTGCACCACCGCGATGTACTCGGTGCCCACCACCAGGTGCGGCAGCGACGAGAAGTTGTACGTCACCACCTCGATGCGGCGGCCGGCGCCGAAGCGCTGCAGCAGCGGGCGTTCGAACGCCGCCTCGTCCGTCTCGGTGGGCATCATCGCGACATGGCCGGCGTTCAGGAAACGCTCGGTGGTGAGCGGCTCCTGCGCCAGTGCGCTGTCCTTCCACAGCACGCACACCAGCGACTCCTCGAACAGCGCCGCCGACGGATGCAGCTTCGAGCAGAACTGGCTGGGGATCAGCAGCAGGTCGGCCTCGCCGCGGTCGAGCGGGCGGTCCGGGTGGCTGATCTGCGGCTCGAGCCGGAAGCGCACCTGGCTGCCTTGCCGCGCGGCCCGCTGCAGCATGCGCGGCACGATCAGTTCAAGCGAGTAGTCGGAGGCGAAGATCGTGAAGGTGCGGTCGGACTGCGACGGATCGAACGCCGGCGAGGCCGACAGCGTGTTCTCCAGCCGCTGCAGCATCTCGCCCACCGCCTCGTGCAGCGTGCGGGCGCGCTGTGTCAGCTCCATCTTGCGGCCAACCTGCACCAGCAGCTCGTCGTCGAAGTAGGTGCGCAGCCGGCGCAGCGCATGGCTCATCGCGGATTGGCTCATGTGCAGCCGCTCGGCCGCGCGGGTGATGTTGCGCTCCTTGCACAGCGCATCGAAGGCGACCAGCAGGTTCAGGTCCAGCTTGTTGAAGTGCATCGTCGGTCCGAAGGGCGGGGTATGCACGGGATCGATTGAACGCGATCGATACAAAACATTTTGCGGGGTGGGGTCCCGTTCGTAACCTGACGTCTCCCCCGATGGCGCCTCGCGAACCGTGCGGCGCGATGGTAGGGGCGAACGCCGCACGATGAAAGCGGCGATCACACAGGAGACAACGATGATCCCTCTCACGAGGCCGCCGCTGGCATGGGCCGCGGCGGTCGCCTGCTGCGCCGTCCTGGCCGCACCGGCGCAGGCCATGCAGTTCGATGCGCCCGAGGACTGGTCGATCCGCTGGGACAACACGGTCAAGTACAGCAACGCCTTCCGGCTGAAGGAACAGAGCCCCGGCCTGACCGGCAACGCCAACCTGGATGACGGCGACCGCAACTTCGACCGCGGCCTGATCAGCCACCGGCTGGACCTGCTGTCGGAGTTCGACGTGCTGTACCGCGGCTTTGGCGTGCGCCTGAGCGGCGCCGCCTGGTACGACCAGGTCTACAACAGCCGCAACGACAACCCCGGGTTTGCCGGCGGGGCTTTCCCCAACCAGCTGTCGGTGCCGTACGACGAGTTCCCGCGGGCCACGCGCAACCTGCACGGCCGCAAGGCCGAGATGCTGGACTGTTTCACTTTCGGCCGCTTCGACTTCGGCTCGATGCGGGCCACCGCACGGCTCGGCCAGCACGCCATCCTGTGGGGCGAGTCGCTGTTCTTCGGCGCCAACGGCATCGCCGGCGGCATGGCGCCGGCCGATGTGACCAAGGCCATCTCGGTGCCCGGCACGCAGTTCAAGGAGATCACCCGGCCGGTGCCGCAGATCAGCGCGCAGCTCGCGCTCACGCCGGACGTCAGCGTGGCGGCGTACTACCAGTTCCGCTACCAGGCCAACCGCCTGCCCGCGGTGGGCAGCTACTTCTCGCAGGGCGACACCAACGTCGACGGCGCCGAGCAACTGCTGCTGGCCGGGCCCGGCAGCCCGTTTGCGTACAACGCGCTGCGCGAGGGCGACCTGCGGCCGCGCAACACGGGCCAGGGCGGCGTCAAGCTCAGCTGGCGCGCCGCGGACACCGACTTCGGCCTCTACGCGATCCGCTTCCACAACAAGTCGTTCCAGCAGGTGACGCGGCTGGCGCTGGCCAACGGCTTCGTGGCCCCGGGTCCCGGCAGCTACTCCCTGGCGTACCACCAAGGCATCCGCGCCTACGGCCTGAGCGCGAGCCACACCTTCGGGCCGGCGAACGTGGCGGCCGAGGTGTCGCTGCGCACCAACCAGGACCTGGCGAGCTCGCATGCCGCCGATGCCAGCGCGCTGGCCTTCGGCGCGCTGCCGGCCAGCAACAACAGCGACAACCCGGCCTACGCGGTGGGCAAGACCGCGCATGCCAACCTGTCGACGCTGTACACGCTCGACCCGACCGCGCTGTACGCCGAGGCCGGCCTGACCGCGGAACTGGCCTGGAACCGCGTGCTGAGCTGCCGGAAGAGCTGTGGTGCGCAGGACCCGAACTCGACCCGCGACGCGTATGCGCTGCGCCTGGTGTTCGAGCCGAGCTACCGCCAGGTGCTGCCGGGCCTGGACCTCAGCGTGCCCCTGGGGCTGGGCTATGCACCGCGCGGCTCGCGCTCGCGTGCCCTGGGGCCGGGCACCTTTCCGGCCGACAACGGCGGCGACATGAGCATCGGCCTGAACGGCCTGTACCTGAACGACTGGCGTTTCTCGCTGGCCTACACCCACTACTTCGGCGCCGAGAAGGCGTTCCTCGACGCGACGAACAGCTTCACCTACGGCCAGAGCCTGAAGGACCGCGACTTCATCGCGATGTCGCTGCGGCGCACGTTCTGAACAGGAGTTCACCATGCAGTTCATCCACACCTTGACCGTTGCCGCGCTGGCCGTGGCGTCGCTGACCGTGCACGCGGCCGGTGATCCCGCCCGCCTCAAGGGCGAGCTGACGCCGCTGGGCGCCGAGAAGGCCGGCAACAAGGACGGCACGATCCCGGCCTGGACCGGTGGCTACACCACGCCGATCGCGGGAGACAAGGCCGGTGGCCGACGCGGCGATCCGTTCAAGGACGAGAAGCCGCTCTTCACGATCACCGGCAAGAACGCCGACCAGTACGCGGACAAGCTCAACGACGGCCAGAAGGCGCTGCTGAAGAAGTACCCCGAGTACCGCATCGATGTCTACAAGACCCACCGCACCGCGGCCGCGCCGCAATGGGTGTACGACAACACCGCGAAGAACGCGACGCGGGCGAAGCTGAACGGCGATTTGGTCGAGGGGGCATATGGCGGCATCCCGTTCCCGATGCCGCAGAGCGGCGCCGAGGTGATGTGGAACCACATGCTGCGCTGGCGCGGCACCTCGTGGCAGTTCCTCGGCACCCAGTACCAGATCACCGCCGATGGCCGCGCGGTGCTGGCCACCGACGGCGTGGGCGACCAGCAGATGCCGTACTACCTGCCGGACGGCTCGCCCGAGCAGTTCGCCAAGAGCGACCAGATCTACTGGAAGATCCGGCTGCTCAACGTCGGTCCCCCGATCCGCGCCGGCGAGGCCATCGTCGGCGGCACCAACATCGACGGCAACAAGGACCAGG
>Ga0233424_10001110_pt1 | contig 26124 bp, 20 predicted proteins | sample Watercolumn_Towu_FD_181011 | JGI IMG/M metagenome (GOLD analysis project Ga0233424, IMG submission 181011) | Freshwater microbial communities from Lake Towuti, South Sulawesi, Indonesia - Watercolumn_Towuti2014_125_MG | ecosystem: Environmental > Aquatic > Freshwater > Lake | place: Indonesia... | reverse complement strand
AATCGCTCCGGTCCGTTCATTGATGACCACTCGAGGGTTGCTGTGGCGGTTGATCAGCGGTTCGTCCAGAATCATACCGATGAACGAAACGGGATTATTCAGTTCGTAGCTGGGAATCTGCACCTCGACATTTCCCTGATTGAGCGCCCTGGCCCACTGGGTCGGCGCCCTGGCGACATTGGCTGCCACGGTGCGCACCGACGAGGCGGCTCCGACGGCGCCGGGACTGCGGCTTTCCTGCCGTGACCGGATGTTATTGATCGTCTGCTCGATCTCCTGAGCCATCGCGAAGCTGGCATGATTTTTGTCGATCACCAGCGTGATCTTGTTGTCTTTGATGAACTTGTTGTCGAAGTCCGCTTCCAACCTGCATCCGCCATGGATCGAAGCCGCGGCGGGCTTCGTAGGATCCTCGACGGTAATCGGGCCTTGGGCGAATGCGAAGACCCGCGAATCGCCCGGAATCGGACCCACCAGCGCTGTCGAGAGCAGGTAGCCGCCGTCGAGGCTCTTGGCGCTGATTGCATTGACCGCGCAGTTCAACTGTGTGCCCTGGCGTGCTCCCTGAGCCGGTACGGTTACGGTGACGAAGACCAATGCGACATTTTTGGCGTTTTTCAATTCCAGCAGATTCAGATCGCCCTTGGCCCCCGCCGCCACGCTGTTCCCCATATGCTGCATAGCGCGGGCCAATGCTCGCAGCGTCGGCGACACTTCGGAATCGCCCGTGCCTTTCAAACCGACGACAATGCCGATTCCCTGCAAGGTGTTCTCCTCTTGCCCCTTGAGCCGGCAGATGTGCTTGATTCTCAATTCGGCGCGCAGCGGACTGCTGCTCGCCAGTGCAATAATTAACAACAGCCCCACAGGCAGTAAACGCGCCAACATAACGCACCCTAAAATGGATTGAATTGGTCCAGCCACTTGACGAACCAGCCGCGCTTGTATGCGTCGCGAACATGGCCCCGCTCGCGCTTCGAGATGCGTTTGTTCACCAGTTCACGGTCGAGTACGACGCCGGTGGGATCGATCTTGCTGGGATCGCACTCTCCGGAGATGCTGAATTCCCAGACCTCATCATTGACAATGACGCTGTCGTGGCCTTCCAGTACCAGGATTCCGTTGGGGCGAATATCGACGATTTCGCAGGCGATTTCCTGTTTCAGCGACTCGCTGGTTTCCAGTTCTCCCAGCGCGCGGAACTGTTGTGTGATCTGGCCGTTCGCGGCGGGATCGCCGTTACTCTGAGGCGACGGCTTGATCCAGCGCAGTCCCTTGATGATGGGAAAGTCGGACAGCACAGCGTTCAAATTGGCGGTCTTTCTCCGCTGCATCTCCCCTTCCGACATGACGCGCGATTTGATGTCAACGCGCACGCGAACGTGATCCCGCTTGGACAATTGCTTCGGCGGCGGCGGAGGCGGGACATACAGAAACGATGCTCGTTCCATCGACAAAGGTGCCCGGTCCTCTTCCTCGAACGATCGCCGAATCAAGCTGGAATTCTGCGCGGCGAGCGGGTGCGCGTCGATCGCAAATCCGCAGCCGATGAACAGCGCGGGCAGGCAGACGGAGCGAAGGATTCGCTGATATCGCATTTGCATCCAATGGCTCCTGGAATCGACTTCTGGAAACGGTGACCTGGGGAGCGTCTATCGCGTGGCTGGAACAACGGGCACGCCGGCAAAGATCTCCACCGTCTTCGGCGCCACGACTCGGGCCGCCAGCTTCTGTTTCGGCGCGTCCAATGTCTCAATCGCGATCAAATCGTCAAGTGTTCCCGATTCCAAGGCCCGTGCCGACGTTCGTACATGAACACCCGCCGAGCGAGCGACCAGGGAAACGGTTTCATTGCGGGCGATGATCAGCGGCCTTCGCAGTCCGCTTTGGGCAATCGGCTGCCCCGCCTCGATGGCCTGGATTGACTCCAAGCCGACGGCCACATCGCTCGACGTTACGTAGTCCTGGCGTGTCGCCAGCGAGGAAAGCGGCTTGAGTTCGACAGCGTCGGCGCGGACGATCTCGCCGCGAGCGATCGGTCGGCGCGCATGCAGCGCGCCGACTGCGGTTCGCGTTTCGGATCCGCGTCCCGCGTCCGCCGTCTGCTGCGGATTGGGGCCACGACGAATGCGCACCTCGCTCGCGCCCCGCAATTGCACTGCCGACAGGTCCACGCCGTGCAAAGTCAGCAACTCGCGCAACTCGGATGCCCGCAGTGCTCGCGTCTGCCGGGCCGCAGGCGCTGCGAACAACTCGATCGCCGCGATCTCACGAGCTTCTTCCGGCCGCACGTTGCTCATTTCGACAATGTCACCGACCCTTACGAAAGACCGCTGGCAGACATACTCCGGCTTGAGTTGAAATTCCGCCGCACTGCCGGCGAGCTGCGCCGCCGCGACGCAGCAAAACGTCAACCCGATTCTCAACCGCTGGCTCTTCGTCATGAACAATCCCCTTCACTCCCAGGGCCGCCTGCTCTTATCCGCGACGTAAATTGGAGATCAATTGCAACACCTCGTCTCCGGCTTTGATCGCCTGGGAATTGAGTTCAAAAGACCGCTGCGTCGTGATCAGGTCGATCAATTCCTGGACCGGTTCCACATTCGACGCTTCCAGCATTCCCGACCGGATCGAGCCGGTCCCGTTGGTCCCGGGATTGTTCAAGGTGGCCGTGCCGGATGCCGTCGTTTCCGAATACAGGTTCTCCCCCATCTTCAGCAGGCCTTCAGGATTGACAAAGGTTGCCAGTTGCAGCGTTCCGGCATTCGTCGGCTGTGCCTGCCCCGACTGTTGCACAAGGACCTGGCCGGAGTCGTTGATGCTGACGTTGGTCATCGTACTGGTATCGATCTGAATCGGCGGCTGAAGAATTCTCCCGGTGGCAGCCGAGCCGATTACTAACTGGCCTTGGGCATTGATCGACAAGTTGCCAGCGCGGGTGTAGACCGTGGTGTTCGTGGAGGGATCCTGGACCTGAAGAAAGCCCCGCCCCTCGATCACAATATTCAGCGGGTTGTTGGTCTGACGGAATGCGCCCTGGCCGAAATCGGTTTGCACACTGGAAACGCGCGAGCCAAGCCCGATCGAGGTCCCGGTCGCCGTCGGAACCTGCTGCGAGTCGAGGGCTCCGGGAAAGGCCTGATGCCGGTAAAACAGGTCCTCGAAGTTGGCCATGCCGCGTTTGAAGCCGGTCGTGTTGACGTTGGCCAGATTGTTGGCCACAACGTCCAGTTTGGTCTGTAGTGCCTCCATACCGGTAGCGGCGGTGTAGAGAGTCTGTACGCTCATGAGCACTCCTTTGCCTGATCGAAAATGACGTCGTATCCGTTAGGAACGTAGTACCCGGGTAACCAGAGAACCGACCACGGAATCGTGATTCTGGATCATCCGCACGTTGGCCTCGTAGGCCCGACTGGTCTCGATCATCCGCACCATCTCGCTGGTTGGGTTGACCGCCGACTGCTCCAGGTGTCCCGGCAGCACGCGACGCTGCTCCGGATCGATACTCTGTGGTTCCGCCAGCGGCAGGAACAGGTTTTCGCCGGCCTTGGCCAGATCTCCGTACGATTGCGGTCGAACCAACCCGAGCACCGCCCTGTCGGCTCCCTGTTGCAGAATGCCTCCCGCAAGAGAACGAACTGGCAGGGCAGGGTCGAGTGCGATCGGATTACCGCCCGCATCCAACACCGAATGGCCTTGCTGCGTGGTGAGTCGACCATCCGCCCGCATCAGGAAATTACCAGCACGTGTCAGGAACTGCTGACCATCTTTTTCGACGACGAAAAAACCGTCGCCCTCGATGGCGAAATCGGTATCGACCCCCGTCTGCTTGACGGCTCCCGGACCAAAGTCAATCAACGATTCGGCAAGGAAGACGCCGCCCCCCACATCGTCGATCGATCCTCCGCCTGGACTCGATTCGCCGCGAAGGATCGCCTCGCTGTGACGAGCCTGAGCGATGGCCAGTTGCTGCTTGAATCCGACCGTGTCGACGTTCGCCAGGTTATTCGAAATCAACTCCATGCGCCGACTTTGAACATCGGCTCCGGCGGCGGAGAGGTACATTCCATATGGCATTTTGCATTGCCTCCAAACGAATCGAAATCGCGTGGCCAGTGCTCAAAGCAAGCTGTGTGCCAAAGTCCGTCCTCTCCCGGCCTGGGAAGCTGCGCCGGGCGACATGCTGTTGCGAAATGCGGCGAAATGCCGTAACAAAACCGCAGAATGACGAGCGTCGGTTGGCGATCGCACTCGCCAGTGAAAGATCGAAAGATCCGTGGGAACTCTGACCGTTCCCGCAACATTTGCCGATCGGACCGGCAGGAAACGCAAGAACGTCGAACGTGGCAGGCAAGGACCGACGTGCGAACCTATTCCGGATCAGGAGAGTTCACCCGACTGACGAACTCGCAGCCGATAAACCACTGCGCGTCCCGACTCCATTTGCATTCCTGCGAATGCACGATTCGGCCCGCCACATAGATCGGGGACGTAACATCCCCCAGCATGATCAGGATGTTCTTGGTGCGGGGAATGGCCGAGTCAAAATAGGAAATTCCGGTTGTGGCGAGATCCCGGGTCTCCACCTGCCTGAATTCGCCCGGCGCCGGAAAATTGACGCCGTCCCATTCCGCAATCCGGATCAACGATCGAACGCTTACGCGCTGAGTTCTCCGCTTTTCGTGGAGATTTTTCCCCAGTTCGGTGAACTGCTCCTTGGCGTTCATGCCTCGTAAGCGATGTTCCAACATGCGCCTGCCCCCAAGCCTACCTGGAATCTAGCTCAAGGCATCGCCATGTCAAATTACCGTCAACTGGGCTCGCCAAACCGCCGCAAGTTTGCAATTATTCGGAAATGAGCCGTTGGCATCAAACCATTGCACTGGTCGCCGTCGCGGGAACATGTGTCGGCTGCGATCAAGCCACCAAGGTCTATTTCGAGCAGCGATTCGCACGCATGGGGCCGGAGTCGTATCTGTTCGACACCGTACGCTTGCATTTCGCCAAGAACACCGGCGCGTTCCTGAGTTTGGGGGAAACGCTGCCCGCCTGGACTTTTATCGGATTGGGAATGCTGCTGGTGGGGGGGATCATTGCGTATCTCTACCTGCCGACAAATCGGAGCTGGTTTTCGACCACCATCCTGGCCCTGCTCGTGGGGGGGGCCGTCGGAAACCTGATCGATCGCAGTTTGTACGGTTTTGTTCGCGATTTTCTCAATTTGGGCGTCGGCCCCGTGCGCACCGGCATTTTCAACGTGGCGGATGTGGCGATCACCGGCGGCGTGCTGGCACTGCTCCTGGCGGGATTACGCCATCCCAAACAGCCGTCGTAACTGGGCTTCTTGACTCTTGTGGCGGGGCTTCCAGCGCTTCCAGCCCCAGCCAATACAAGTGCCTGGTGACAAGCCCCTGTCACTTGAGAGTACTTGGGCAGGGGCAAGATGACCCTGCAATCGGAGACAGGGGCAAGATGCCCCTGCCACGGGAGACAGGGGCAAGGTGACCCTGCAAACGGAGATAGGGGCAAGATGCGCCTGCTACGGGAGACAGGGGCAAGATGCCCCTGCCACGGGAGGCAGGGGCAAGGTGTGCCTCTGCCACGGCTTTCAGGCGAGGATTTTCTGACAGACTTCGCCTTCGTTGATGGTGGGCCGCTCGGGGCGACCTTTGTGCAGATAGGTGAGCTGGCTTGCGTCGATTCCGAGCAAGTGCAGAATCGTGGCGTGCAGATCGTGGATATGTAGACGATCTTCCACGGCATGCAGACCGATGTCATCGGTCGCACCGATCGTGACTCCAGGCCGCACGCCGCCGCCAGCCATCCAGATGGTAAAACCGTACGGATTGTGGTCGCGGCCGTCGCCCTTCTCGCTCATCGGCGTTCGCCCGAATTCGCCGCCCCAGATCACCAGCGTTTGATCGAGCAAGCCGCGTTGCTTCAGGTCTTTGAGCAATCCCGCGACAGGCTTGTCGGAGGCTCGGCAGAGTTCCGAGTGGTTTTTTTCGATGTTGGAGTGAGCGTCCCAGCGGCTGCCGGCCCCGTGGTAGAGCTGCACAAAGCGGACGCCACGCTCGGTAAGTCGCCGCGCCAGCAAGCATTGTCGGCCGAACTCGGACGTGGGCTTTTCGTTGATGCCGTACAAGTCCAGTGTCTCGACCGTTTCGTTGGCAAGATCGACGGCTTCGGGAGCCGCCGCTTGCATGCGAAACGCCAGCTCGTAGGCGCGAATCCGCGCTTCGAGTTCGGATTGCTCGGGATGACGCTGCAGGTGCTGCCGATTCAAGCGTTCCAAGAGTTCCAGTTTTCGCCCCTGACGAGAGTTGCCGACGCCTTCCGGCGTACGCAGGAACTGAATTGGCTCCGCGCCGCCTCGCATCGCAACTCCCTGGTACGCGGCCGGCATGAAGCCCGCGCTCCAGTTGCGAGGCCCATTGATGACCTTGCCCGGATTGTCCTCCAATACAATGAAGGCGGGGAGGTTGCTGTTTTCCGTTCCCAGTCCGTAATGGACCCAGCTGCCGAGCGACGGCCGACCTGCCAGAATCGATCCGGTATTCATCTGGCAAACGCCATTGGAGTGATTCAGGCCATCTCCCCAACATGACCGGATGATGCAAAGGTCGTCGACACATTTTGCGATCTCGGGGAGCCAATCGCTGACCCAGGCCCCGCAGACGCCATGCTGCTGGAACGTGCGTTGCGATGGCAATAGCGGTGCATCGTATTCGCCCATCGGCGTGATGACCGGCCCGAAGCTGGCAGGCAGTGGCGATCCGGCCAGTTGACGCAGCGCCGGTTTCGGATCAAGCAGATCAATGTGACTGGGACCTCCTTCTAAAAACACAAATATGACACTTTTGGCGCGGGGTGGCGGGCTGGGGCGCTGGTCGGTCTGCCGACCGTTGCGGACGGCCTCGAAGGCCGACGTCGTTGCGCGCGTGGAAAGGAGGTGTGCCAGCGCCAGCGCGCCAAAGCCACTTCCTGCCTGCATCAACATTTCACGCCGCGTGGAGTAGGGCTGGCAGCCCGACCGACGCCGATCGTCATTCATAGCAACTTACTCCACGTAGATAAACTCGCTGGAATTCAGCAACACGTGGCAGAGGTCTTCAATCGCCTCGCTGCGCACCGGGTTCGTCGCCAATATCCGCTCGAACTCAGTCCGCTCGCTCTCGACCGGCGGGCGAGAGAGGATCTGCTCGAACAATTGCTGAACGATCCGGTCGTTGTTCGGTTCCGCGCTCAGTTGTTGAGCCAGCTGTTGGGTCCGCGCGAGCACAAAGGGACCGTTCATCAACAACAAGGCTTGCATGGGAGTTGTGGTGACATTGCGTTGAGATGTGCTGGTGAAGTTGTCGACGCCATCAAACTGGTCGATCAAAGGATCGCGACGATTCCGCAGGATCTTGGCATAGATCGACCGTCGCGGTCGTTCGGCATCGACGCCCGGGCCCCAGGCCGCAAGGTCAAGTTCACCGCTCGTCTGCAGCATTGCATCCCGCAACTGCTCGGCCTGGAGTCGCCGAACCGGCATCCGCCATAGCCAGCGATTCTCCGGATCGATCCGCAATCCCTGATCGATCGCGACCGGCTGCGAAGTCTGGCGGTAGGTCGAGGATGCCAGCAACATGCGATGCAGCGGCTTGAATCGCCATGCAGCACCCTGGAAGCGGCGTGCCAGCCAGTCCAACAACTCCGGATCGGTGGGTGGCGTTCCCAATCGGCCGAAATCACTGGCCGTCGCCACAATTCCTCGTCCGAACAGGGCCTGCCAGACGCGATTCACGGCGACGCGGGAGGCAAGCGGGTTCTCGTCGGAAGTGAGCCATCGAGCCAGCGCCAGTCGACGGCCTGTCGACGGCAAAGCGGGCAACGGTTCGATCACCGCATCGGACGGGTCGAGCAAACTCGGGAATCCCGGGGCAATCGCCAACTCGGGTTTCCCCGGAATCAGAGTCACCGGAGCGGCTGCGCCGACATCGGACGCGGCAAAGGCGGTTGCGGGCGGCGCGGGGCGATCCTGGGCATACTCGGCGAGCCGCTTGGACAGCGTCAACCATTCCTGTTTTTCGTCGTCCGACAGCTTGGATTCCATCTTCAGGTTGACTTGTTCCAAGGTAATCTGGCGGCCCGCCAGATCGGCAATCTGTCGCTCGAACGGAGTTCGCTCGGATTCGACCTTCCACAGCATCGGCCGAATGTCTTTGGGAAACTTGTCGATCGACTGTGCGGTGACCTTGCCGCGATGCGGGCGTTCGATTTCCGCCATCCGCTCCCGAATTTCGCTGGTCTTCGCCTCCCATTCGCTCAAACGTCGGCCATAGTCGGCTTGTTCCGCCTGGTCCGAGATCAGCAGTCGATCGCGCGGCTGAAATGCGGCGAAAAAAGCCTGCAGCCGGAAATAATCACGCTGCAGGATCGGATCGTACTTGTGGTCGTGGCACCGTGCGCAACTGATTCCCAACCCCAGGAAAACGTCGGCCGTCACATCGGTGATGTCGTTCAGTATGTGCGTCCATTGACTTCGGACGTCGCGCTGGTTGTATTCGTAGATCCAATGGCGCAGGTAGCCGGTGGCGACGATCGCGGCCGGGTCCTGGGGAGCCAGTTCGTCGCCGGCGATCTGTTCCTGCACAAAAGTCCGATACGACTTGTCGGAATTGAACGCCTCGATAGCGTAATCGCGGTATCGCCAGGCGTGCGGCCGGTAATCGTCCTGCTTGAATCCGTCCGAGTCGGCGTAACGTACGAGGTCCAGCCAGATTCGCGCCGCTTTTTCACCGTAGCGAGGCGACGCGAGTAATCGGTCGATTGTGCGGTCGAGCGCGTCGGCTTCCGGGGCGGCGACGAATTCCGCAACCTCGGAGGCGGTCGGCGGCAAACCGACCAAGTCAAAATAGACTCGCCGCAGCAACATCGCCGGGGCCGCACGGGGCGAGGGCCCGAGTTGTTGCGCCGTCAAGTTTCGCAAGACAAACGCGTCGATCGGCCCATGCACCCATTCTTGGGGAACGGGCAGCGGAACGGCGGGCGCAGTCGGTGCGCGGAAGGCCCAATATTGCCGATCCTCCTCGGTGAATTCGCGTTCCCGCCGATCCACGATGCCCGTGATCCGCGGCGTCTCCGCTGGCCAGTCGGCGCCGCGTCGGATCCAGGCTGCCAGATCGGCGATTTCGTCGTCCGACAGTTTTCCGTCGGGCGGCATCTGAAGCGATTGATGTCGCACCGCCTGCATCAGAAGGCTGTTCTCGTCGTCCCCGGGATCGAGCGCCGGCCCGGACTCGCCGCCACGCAAAAGACCTTCGCGGGAGTCGATCCGCAGGCCGCCGCGCTGCTTCTTCGCACCATGACATTTGACGCAATTCGCCGCCAAAACGGGCCTGATTTTTGATTCAAAGAAACGCGGATTCGCTTCGACCTCGGCGGACTTCCCGGGTAGCGGCGGCAATTCCCACGCAAAGATCGCGCTCGCCGTCCAGAGCGGAAAGAGGATCGCCAGCAGTCCAAGCCGCGTCGTCAAGCCTGACCTCGTCGATTCGTTACTTCAGAGATGGTTGCTTCAGAGTTTGTTGCTTCAGAGATTGTTGCTTCAGAGAGTCGGTGGAGGGCGTGATTCCGGGATGCACTTCCCCCGCCATCCTAACGTCTACTGCGACGATCAGCAACTTCCCCGTTCCAGCCGCGTGAACTGGCGGGCCAGCCGGTTCTTGCCGTGCAGGAACCCTGCCACGAGGCAGCCAATCGCAGCCCCGGCGATGCAATCGCTGAAAAAATGGGCATTCGCGTCGATCCGCTGCATCGCCGCCAGAATGGCCACGGCCACGAAAAGCCGTCGTCCGTGTGGGTATCGGACCGACAACGCGGCCGCCAGCCCTACAGCGGTTGCGGTGTGGCCCGACGGGAATGATTGCAACGAACTTCCATAATCGCGTCCCGCCAATTCCTCAGTGAACTGACGCGGAAACCAGCCGATGAATGTCTCCCAGACCGAGGCCTCCCCCAACATACTATGCGGTCGAACCCGAATCAGGGCGAGTTTCGCCAGGTCGGCAACCAACGCCGCGCCGTACGTGCAGGCAGCAATGCGAGGCAGGTGACGGCGTCCCTGGCGATCGAGCACGGCGACCGCAACCAGCAGCAGCCCCGCTCCTACCGCATGGGACGCAACTTCGCTGAGTGCGATCAGTTTGCGCAGGTCCCGGGGAAGCCAGGCCGCGCCGGGGCCAACGACCCAGCTATGGATCGGGAGATCAAGCGCCAGCGCGATCGGCAAAGCGAAGATCATTCCCAGCCCCGTCCCGATGAGGAAACGACCGACGGGGACGGCCAGGCCCTCGCCACCGGCCACCCGGTCCCGCTCCAACCGATCCTGCCGGCCCGATTCGATGCCAACCGGCATTTCAGCGGCGGAGCTCAGGGGCGGCGATTGTGAATTATGCTCGTTCCCATCTCGCATCTTGAATTCGATTCCCACTGGTTTCTCGGCAACGCGACGGCGGCGCCGGCGCAATAGCCAGATCGTATCGTTTGCAGCGTACCGGCTCGCAGGCAGCCTGGGTAGTCGAATCGGCGCTGATTCCACAACGACAGCTAGCAGTGGAAAGTCGGATCGCCAGAATGGCGTCCGGGCGCGAATCGCTGTTGAGCGGATTTGGCCTGTGACCTAGACTCTCGACCTGCGAGTTTCCTGCTTGGACAATTCCCGGTGCGAAATGGACTCATGATGGCACAGACGGTCAGGCACTTGGCGATATTGACCATCGCGGCAAGTGCGATATTGACCTCCAATCTTGGAGTGGCGCGACTTTGGGACCGGGACGAGCCACGAAATGCCGGTTGCGCGAGAGAGATGCTGGCACGTGGCGATTGGGTCACCCCCTGGTTTAACGACGAAATTCGCACGCACAAGCCGGTTCTGTTGTACTGGCTGATCATGGCCGCTTATGGTCTTTTCGGTGACGGCGAATTCGCGGCAAGACTGCCATCCGCAGTCCTGGGGCTGGGGACGGTGTTCTGGACGTATTTTATCGGCAGGCGGTTGTTCGGCACGACCGCTGGATTACTGGCAGGACTCGCGCTGAGCGCGAGTCTGATGTTTGACATTGCGGGTCGCGCGGCGACGCCCGATTCCTGCCTGATCTTCTTCGTAACGACCTCGCTGGGATGCTTTGTTCTGGGGTGCTTCCAGGAACACGGATTGGGCATCGAAAGGCTGCCGTCGTCGCCCGGACAATTACCGTTGATTCCGCTATTGTTCACCTATGCAGCGATGGCATTGGCGGTTCTCGCCAAAGGGCCGGTGGGGCTTGTGCTGCCCGCATCGATCATGCTGTTTGCCGTCTGGATGTCGACGGCAGATGGCGCCGACGAGGTAACAGGCACCGCACGATTCCGTAGGCGAATCGGGAAGGCGCTGCGATTCGATAAGATCGTTCGAAGCGTGAGAATGGTTCGGCCCATCACCGGATTGCTGGTCGTCGCGGTGGTGGCAGCTCCCTGGTACATCGCGGTCGACGTCCGTAGCCAAGGCGAATTCACGCGTGGCTTCTTCCTGGACCACAACCTGGAACGCGCCATGCAGTCGCGGGAAGGCCATGGCGGACCGATCTGGTATTACCCGCTCGCCATGCTTGCCGGCTTCTTCCCCAGTTCCGTGTTTGCCGTTCCCGCGCTGCTGGATTTCTGGAGTGGCGTGCGTCACCCTCAGAGCCGCCGCACCGTCCACGGCCTCTATTTGGCCTTGGCGTGGGTCTTGATCTGGGTTGGAGCATTTTCCCTGGCACGTACCAAGCTGCCTAGCTACGTCACACCCTGCTATCCGGCCCTGGCCTTGGTAACCGGCTGGATGCTCGACCGTTGGCTGCACCAGCGCAGGCCGCTCCGCGATCGCTGGCTGTTTGCCGCTTTCAGCACGACCGCAGTCGTGGGGCTATTGTTTGTCGCGCTTCTACCGCGATTCCTGGCAACGCAATTCCCCGGCGAGCATCGGCTCGCCTGGCTGGGATTCATCCTGGCCGTTTCCGGTCTGGCCGCCACGGCCTTGGCGGTCCGTAGACTGAGGTTGTCCGCTTTGGCATGTCATTTCATCGGTACAACAGCATTTTGCGGGTGCCTGTTCAGTTGGGGCTCCGTCGCCGCAGACCGGCACCAGTGGAGTCCGTTGCTGCTCGATCCGATTCGAGCCGTCCCCCAGCAGGCCGAGGTGCATGCCTACGGCTGCCTGGAACCGAGTTGGGTCTATTATCTCGGTCGTCCGGTCCGCGAACTGTCGCTGGAATCGACGGCCGGGACGCCGACCGCCGGGCCTTCGCGTTATGGACAGCGACGTGCGAGTTGCTTGGACGATCTGAGGCAGTCAACCTCGGCGGTTTTCGTGATCACGACCACCGACAGGCTGCCCGAATTGCAGTCGCATCTCGGCGGCGAATTCGGACAAGTGGTCACGGTTCCCCATTTTCTGAAGCGGGACCATCTGGTACTTCTGCAACGCATTTCGGATACGACTGCGGTTGCCGAGCGTCCCAAGACATCGCTCCCGGCCCGCGAATAACATCGAACGAATTCCGCGATTCATCAGACGGTCGATTGCATTAGCGGCGGAGAACTGCTGCAATAGGCCGTTCGTCCAATATCCGTTGGTATTATCTAACCTAACCTAGGAGAGTCGTTATGCGTTGCGGATGGGTTCACAAGTTTGTCGTCGCCAGTTTTGGTCTGGCACTCACCATTTCTGGCTGCTCCTGTGAAGGGCCTCCCGCGAAGAAAACGACGGGCAACGGAAAAAACGCTGATGGGCCGAGCGCAAAAAAGGACGAGCACGATCATGACCACCATGATCATGCCAGCATGCACGGCCCGCACGGCGGACATGTGCTGGAACTCGGCCACGAAGACTATCATGCCGAATGGCTGGAAGACGATGCATCCGGAAAAATCACCGTGATTTTGCTGGACGACAAGGTCGAAAAAGAGGTGGCGATCGACGCCGCCGAAATCGAAATCAAAACGAAGGTCGCGGGCGAGGAAAAGAGTTTCAAGTTGCCGTCAGCGGGCGAACCGGACAAACCGTCAGCGCGGTTCGAACTGGAAGACAAGACACTGCTGGCGATCCTGGAAGCCGCTGGGAAGGACGGCACGGAAGCCCAACTGCACGTGCGTATCAAGGGCAAGGACTACACAGGGCAATTCGCGCCCCACGAGCATTAATCGTAATCTTGTAGGGTGGGTCGAGGTACTCCGAGGCCCACCAGTCTTGTAGGGTGGGTCGAGGTACTCCGAGGCCCACCAGTCTTTGTAGGGTGGGTCGAGGTACTCCGAGTCCCACCAGTCTTGTAGGGTGGGTCGAGGTACTCCGAGGCCCACCGGAACGCGATTCAGCAAAAACCGCCAGCGCTATTCTCGGGCCCGGGGCGGCGAAATCCTGTTCAAGACGGTCTTCCGGTTGATTCCAGACCATCGCCAAACGGTTCCTGCGCACCTAGCAACGAGAATCGGATTTTGCGCGGCCCTTCGCGCAAAAAACGGGCTGCCCACAATCGCTCGCCGCGATTGTGGGCAGCCGTAGGGGCCGTAGGGCGGAGGTGGGTCGAGGTAGGTCCGAGGCCCACCAAACTCCGCAATCAAGCCAAATCCGATGCTGACGTCATTCTGGTGGGCCTCGGAGTACCTCGACCCACCCTACAAGATTGACGTCATTCTGGTGGGCCTCGGAGTACCTCGACCCACCCTACTAGACTCGACCCACAAGACTACTGCTTCGGTGCGCCGCCGGGTGCCGCTCCGCCAGGAGCCGCACCACCTGGAGCGCCCTGTTGGCCTTCCTTCATCTTAAATGCGCCCGGGTTCAGAGAATTTCCACTCTCGTTCGCGCGATTCATCATGTCGGCAGGGATGTTCATTTTCGAAAACGCATCTTCCATCCCCTTGTTCATCGAATCCATGTCTTTGCCTTTGGTCTCTGTTGTCGGCTTGACTTCCGCCGAGGTACCGCAACCGGCTACCAGAGCGAGAACGGCCAACAAAGCGATCGATCTCAACCACGTCATACAAACTTCCTTTCCCGTGAATGGAACGAAAAAAACGGTCTTTCCAATAAGAGCACGTTGCTCTTGATGAATTTGCCTTTGGATTCGCGATTCCTGACTTAAGACTTTGCCGTCCCTCGAGCGGAGTCGAGCGAATTACGCTTGGGATCCTTGGCGGCCTCTCTAGCGAACTGCAGTGATTCCTCCCAGCTTTCCGCTTCTTTAGGTCGCTGGATTGATTTGTAGAACTCGACGATTTCCTCCATTCCGGTCAGCGATTCGTCCATCCTGGAGAGGATCTCTCGCTGGCGGCGGAAAGTCTCGTCGGTCAAGAGAGTTTCAAGTTCCTTGACGCGTATCCGTTCCTGTTCCGTCTTTGCCGTTTGCCCGGCGCGGGCCAGGCAAGCCGCCAGTTTGCTGCGTAGCGACCAGTCGATCGGCCCTGGCCAGTACGACAACGCCTGGTAGTACGCCGGGATCGCATCCTCATAGTTTTGTTCGACTTCATCCATAATCGTTGCCCGTGACGACCAGTACTCGAATCCTTCCCGATGATCGTCCGGCCATTTCGCGAATGCCGCCTTGGCTTCGTCCAGCTCGCCGCGTAGCGACAACAGTTCGATCCAAGTCCAAAGGTAAAACGGGTCGTTGGTGGGAAAGCTCGTTTCCTTTGCATTGGTAGCCAGTGCGTCGATCGCTTCGTCAATCAGACGGTTACGATATAACCATCGGGCGTAGCAGACTTTACCCAGTGCCGATTGCGGTTCGGAGCGGGCGAATGCGTGATAGCGAAGGCCGTCGGCCAGATCGGCGTTCGGATCTTGGTCGCCGACGATTCCCATTGCCTGGTCGAGCGAGAAATTTGCAGTCGTTGGGAAAAACTGCGTCATGTACCATTCGCGCAAAACGAACAGTCGGGCCTCAGGTCGGGAAAGTCGGTAGCAATTCCAAACCGCATCCTCTGCCAAATGCCATCGTTCCGTTTGCGTCAATAGCTTCCAGAGGCCAAACCAAGCTTCAAAATTGTCGGAATCAAGTTGCAAGGCCCGACGAAACTTCACTTCCGCAAGTGACGGGCTGCGAAACTGAACAAACAGGATCTGTGCCTCTTTGGTTCGAGCAACCGCCCCTTGAGGCGAGGCATCGGGAACCCGCGCAAGATGCTCAAGTGCCAGTTTCAGCGCCTGCTCTCGATCGAGCATCAAGTCCTTGATGGCGGACTCCGCAAAAAGCAGATGAGCCTGCGCATCGCTCGGATGAAATACCAGGTAGCGACTTAGCTCCGATCGACATTTGTTCCAGATTTCATAGTCACCGAGTCGCTGCGCCCGCTCCAGCGCGGAACCGGAAAAGTAAACGGCATAGACCGCTCCGGCCAAGACCATCGTGGCTAACGTTGCAGCCAGCGTCGCGCGAAACAAGTTCCATTTCATGCAGTCAACTCACCAGGATCAAAATGCGGCTCGCCCAGTCGAGCTACTGTGTAATGATACCGATCTCTGCGTCGTTATTCCACAGACTTGAACTGGAGGGAAGCGATTCCAAAAAAAACCGCGGCCTTCAGCATGCTGAAGGCCGCGGCCGCTCTTTTCATTTCAACCGTACCAAAAGTTCTTACGACATCTACTTAGGGTACTGCGACATTTTCGGCACCATCGATGGTATGAATTCCCCACCAGACGTCCGCGTTGACCGTTTCGGAAACGAATCGGACCGAACCGTCGGCCAAACCGACATTTACGCCGTTAGGATGTTCGCTACCGGCAGCGAGCATATTTCCGCCCATCCAGTCACCCCAACCGTAACTTGTCGACTGGCAGCTGCGTTCGTTCGGCAACATGGTTCCGGTGTAAACCGCACCGTTGCCAAGGAACGACCAGGAGAACGAACGACCTCGCATGTCACTTCGGCCCGACAAGACGGTTAGCTTCAAACACTCGATTCGGGAGTTCGCCGTCGTCGTGCCGAGCGCCGACCATGCGTAAACCTGCTGGCGGACCTTCTTCGGATCGTTAGCCTTGAACGTGACCGGATCATAACCGATTTCCTGACCACCTCGATTGAGAACCGGGTTCTGCAATACGAACTCCGAGTAGGCCACCGTGTTGCTGGTACCATCGGTAATGGTGGCAATTCGGCGGGCCTTATCCGAGAGTGTTTGACCCCATTCGTCATCTCCCCAGGCCGGGATCCACCTGTAGCCCGCTACACCGTTCTTGTAACCGTCGTTCATGAACACCGAGTTCGTTGTCGAACGATGCGGTGGAGCGTGGGTGGTGCCCATGCTAATGGCGTAAGTAAAATTGCCACGACGCTGGTTCAATTCGTTCGGCTGTGATGGGCAATTGAATGTAGGGATGCGACCGCTGAATGATTGCGCATTTCCAGTCCACCACGGATCGTACAAACCGCCCCAGGTGCTGTTCGAATTGTTTGGATCCATGTGCCATTGGCCCATGGGAACCTGATTGTTGTATTCCGGCACTCGTTCGATGTACGGCATCAAACCGACTTTGTCCGAGTAATTCCAGAGCCACGTTCCGGAACGGTGATTCCAGCCAATCGAAATCGGGAAGGTTTCCCGGTTCGAATCGGCATACGTGTGCATCGCAAGCGTGATCTGCTTGAGATTATTTACACACTGAGAACGACGGGCCGCTTCGCGAGCAGCCTGAACTGCAGGCAGCAGGAGCGCCACCAGAATTCCAATAATGGCAATTACCACCAGCAATTCCACTAGGGTAAAGCCATGCGACTTTCTATGTCGCCACATTCTGTTTTCCATTCGAAACTCCTTGCAAGGTACGAATTGAAACGAAAAAAATAAGAGCTATCGCCCGATAACGCCAAGTTTACCTATTTCGGCACCACACCGATTTCCGTCCTTGTATACTCGACAAAAAAAAGGCTGTCAACAAAATATTCACAAATCGATAACAAGTTTTGCCGGATTTTGTCGACGGGGTAGGTTTTGACGTCCGTTGATAACCGATTCTACTCCTGGACTATTGCCGAATGGGAAGTCTCTTGCCGAATGGGAAGTCTCTTGTGGATTTCCGGCCAGCCGGAAACTTCCTACTTGTTGGGGGCCCGACCCGCGTTGAGTCGATGCCCTTTCGCCGGCACGGATTCCGGATTATTCGTCGTCGGAACATGGTTGGGTCGGTGGTTCGGCAGCGGGCTCGGCCGGTGAAGTGGACTCCGGCTTTTCGCCGTCCGGTTTCGACGGCGCACCCGCATCGGCAGCAGGTGGCTTGGTATTCGTTGGCGGTGCTTGCTGCTGATCACCGCTGGCACCTCCACTGCTGGTGCGACTGCTGATTAACTTTGCGAACTCCTCGTCGGAAAGGAATCCATCCTGATCTTCGTCGAGCTCTCGGAACGTTTCCTCCGTTTGATTGGAACTTGCAAGAAACTCATCCAGGCTCAGTTTCCCGTCGCGATTCGCGTCCATCGTCCGGCGCGCCATACCAGCGATCATCGACGGAGGGGTACTGGAATTGGCAAAGGTGCGTGCTTCGGCCGGCTTATCCGCCAATTCCGGTCGCTGGAAGCGGGGTTCACCGACGAGTTTCAGTTGCAGGCCTTGCGAGGCCAGATTGGCGTCGAAAACAAATTTCAAAGGCGTCGTATCGAAGCTCTCGTATGCGGCCGGAGTCATGTTCGGAACGGCCATTGCCACGACGGCGGTGTGGTCGGTCTTGGTCACCACGATTTTGTGCTCGCCGGGGTATGCGCCGTGAGCTTGTCCATTGTCCAGTTCGGTAGAAAACACGAAGTTCCCTTCGTTGTCGGAGGTCGCGAAGGCCCCCGTCAGCTTGCTGCCCACAATCGAGGTCTCGATCCGCGCGTAGGCCAACGGTTTCCCTTGGAATTCGACCTTCCCCTTGATCTTCAACAGTTCCGGACGACCGAATCGGGCGATGCGCCCCGGAATGTCAAAGTATCCCCAGCCGAACATGACGGCTGCGACAACAAGAGCAATCGGGAATACGATCACGACGATGCGCATCGGTCGGAACGAAGAGGCCGGGAGAGGAGAGGACTCGCTCATGGTCACACCTGACGGAATGGGTTGGAACTGGACCGTAGATCTTTCTGCCGCACGCAGCGAGGCGTCGCATTCGACTTACCGCGCAACGACCTCGGCTGGTTCAACGATGACATAATCGCCGCCTGCCTGCAATCCAGCCACATCCGATTGTCGCCCGCCCGGCCAGCGAATGGACAGTTTTACATCGCTTTCTCCCGGCAGCACCGCAAAAACAAGGCGTTTCTCGCTGGCCGACAGGTAGCTGCTGCCGCCTTTGACTGGCTGGGTCAATTTTCGCGATCCGATTTCGGCCACAACCGTCGCTCCGATCGCATCGCGATTGGCCTGCCGGCCGATGAGCCGGATCGAAACGCAGTCGGATCGGGAACCGTTGTCGGGAATGTGATTATTGAGCAGGATCGCCGGTCGCTGGTCCTGGTGGGTGATGACAAGGTCCAGATCGCCGTCATTGTCCAGGTCAGCGACGGCCAGCCCTCGTCCCGGGTGGGCGGTGCGAAAATACGAACCGCCTTTTCCGCCGATCGATTCGTACTTTCCTTTTACTCCCCGGTAAAGCAGAGGGGAATGCTCATACGGTTCATCGGCCCGGTTGTTATCGACGTGGCCGTTGGTCACCACCAGATCGAGTTTTCCATCGAGGTCGAAGTCGATGAAGGCGGTTCCCCAACCGATCCAGGGGAGCGATGCCGCGGCGGTACCGAATCGCGAAGTGAGATCTTGAAAGAACTTCTCCTGGGTGTTGATGTAGATGGTGTTGTATTCCATGCTGAAATTTGTCACGAACAGATCGATGCGTCCATCGCCGTTGATGTCAGCCGCGTCGACACCCATGCCGGCCTGGGAGGTGCCGAGCGCATCGTAGGCGGCCCCGGACGACTCGGTGAGATCCCGAAACGTGCCATCTCCGTTCCCGAAGAACAGGAAATTCGGGTGCAGGTCGTTGGTGACATACAGGTCGATATTTCCATCGCGGTTAATGTCGGCCGCGACGACTCCCTGGCCGCGGCAGATCCGTTGCGCCAAGCCGGCTTCCTCAAGTCGATTGGTAAACGTACCGTCGCCTTCGTTATGCCAAAGCAGGCTCGCTTCGCCCGCGACGCTGGTTGGTCCGCAGTGCATCCGCACTTTCCGCACCTGATCGCCGCAGTAGATTCGGGTTTCCCAGGTCCAATCGGAGTAGTTGCAGACATAGATGTCGAGCAGGCCGTCGCCGTCGTAGTCCAGGAACGCGGCGCTGGTACCCCAGCGGTTTTCCAGCATTTCGGCCTGTTGTTCGATCCGCTCGAAGGTACCGTCACCCTGGTTCCGCAGCAGCAGGTCCTGTCCATAACGTGAAACGTACAGGTCGGGAAAACCGTCGCTGTCGAAGTCGCCTACCGCCACTCCGGCGCTGAATCCACGGGTATTAAGGCGGGTCAGCTGGGAAACATCGGTGAAGTGGCCGCTCCCCAGGTTGCGGTACATATGGTTGTACGGGGTCGCGGTCGACTCGTCGACGGGAAATTCGCAGCCGGTGGCAAAATAGAGATCACCCAGGCCGTCGCGATCAAAATCGATCACGCCGACTCCGCTGCCGTTAGACGAGGGAAAGGGTTTTTCGTATTCGTCGCCGGAAAAGTGTACGAAGTCGACTCCCGATTCGGCGCTGACGTCCGAAAACCAGCCCTTCGAATCGTCGGCCGAAGCTTCGCTGGCCGTTTCGGCGGCCCTGGCCTTGGCCTTGCGGTTCAGCGCCGAGGGCAACTCGCTCTTGGACGATCCTTGCAGCGCGAGTTCATTTTTTTTGGGGACGTCGATCGATGTACGCTGCGGCTGACAGCCGAATGGAGTGGCAACCAGAGCCAACAGCCCGGCGAAGCGAATAACCTGTTTCAACATTGGTCGATCTCTGTGGCCGCGGAATCGTGCCCGCCGGTCGCTGTCGGAAATAATCGGATCGGAAAAACCTGTGGCATCACCGCCTGGCGCCGGCGGCACATTCCGGATCGGAAGTGATTCCTGATCAGAAATGGCGCAGCGGCAATTCGTCGATGGCGGGCAATGGCCCCCGCTCGTTGACGGCCTGGACCAGCTTCTGCACAAAAGGATCGGAATCATCAATCTCCACGACCTCTTTCAACAAATCTCCGGCCTGCTTCCAGTTCTGATCCTTGGCATACTGGTAAGCGCGAATGACCCCCGCCCAGTAGGATCGCGGGGCGCGCACCAGAAACTGGTTGATCGAATTCTGCCGTTCTTCTTCCTTCCGCAGTTTTGCCACGCGCTGTTCCCACTGCTGGGCCTTTTCCAGGTCGCCTTGCACGACATATAAACGCTGGAACAAGTAGGCGGTCGTGGAGGTCATCGCGGGATTCTGGTCCAATCCCTTCATTAGCCGCAGTCCCTCCTCGGGATGTCCGTCTTCCAGACTGATCCGCGCCAGAGCTTCTCTGGCTTGGGGATTGCCAGGATCGAGATTCAGCGCGAACCGCCAGGCGCCGACCGCTTTCGTGACATCGCCGGCGGCACTGTGAGCGGTCCCGAGATTAACATAAACATAGGGACGCGGTTCAAGAACGGCCGCTCGTTCAAGCATCGCGACCGATTCCTCATTCCGACCGATCATGCCGAGCAGCGTCCCATACTGCACAAAAAACGAACCGGGCTCAATCATCAGGTTCTTGGCGTCGGGAGTGAGCTTGAGAATCTCGGCATGCAGATTGGCAGCTTCTTCGACGTTCGACATGTCATTTTGAATGGCTGCCTGAAGCAACAGTCCGCGCGCCTGAAAGCCGGAGAGCTCTGTGTATTTGGAGGCCGACTCCAATGCTTCGTTGAGCAGTCCCAGTCGCATTCTGCAGGTAGTCAATTCGTACCAGGCGAGCGCATTTTGCGGATCCAATTCGACGACGCGCTGCAGCAACGGCACCGACCTGGACCATTGGGACAGACGCATGTAGGCCACACCGAACGCATGCAGATCGTCGATACTCGCGGCGCCGATCCTGTCGAAAATCTCGACCGCCTGCTGCGGTCCGATCATCGCCGGCGTGACGGTCAATAACCGCGCTTTGAGTGCCAGACCGTGAACGTCGGTCGGGTTGTGTTGCAGATAGAATTCGGCCCAGCGCAGTGCATTTTCATGCTGCTGGGCCCCTTCCAGCCGCAACGCCTCGCGGAGCGGCGTTTCCTGATAATAGATCCAGCCGACGACCAGCACCAGGCTCACAACAAACAGCAACAAACCCGCTACAACTTTGCGCCGCGCATGGTGCGAACTCCACCATCGGCCGCGCTCGGGACCGTGCTTGAGAGGGCGTTGGACGGTCTGTTTCATGGCGTCTTGTCTGGAATTTGCCGGGCGTCCTTCGAACCGCCGTGGCGCTCTTTTCGTTGTAAACATAATCCAGGGCCGGAAGGCCGTCCAGAGACTGGGAAAGTCAATCGGGCCTTGCTATCATAGTTAATCCGCGATTCCATTTCTTTTTGCAGGCGAGAAATCAAAATGAACCGACCCGGTCGTGGTACGGGACTCAACAACGGTAAGTTCATCGATTTTCCGCTGCAGCGCCGGGGTGTCGCGACGCGAGTGACGATCTCCCTCAACGGCCGGCGAGTTCCGCTTCAGGGCATGCTTGCTGTCTTGCTGCTTGCCGCATGCTGCGTCGTAACCGGTTGCCGGGATCAGGCCGCATCGGCGACCGGCAGCAACGGCGGGCACGCGGTGCCGGGCGACGCGAAGTTGGTCTCGACAGGGCCGAAGTCCGCAGCCGCTCAGGCGGCGGAACGATCGGGATTCGCCTTCGCGGTCGATGCCGACGTGGCCGCTCGACCGACCATGCCGACCGATCTGTCCCTGCCGGAGGAAGAAACCGCGCTGATCTGGGATCGCGAGCACCACGGAAATCTGTTGGGCGAGCATGGTTTCAAAGTGCTCAGCAAGGCCGTCCGGCAACGGGATCGCGAAGCGATTCGTGCGCTGCTTGCCGAGAACTTCGAAAGCCACGTCCTGCCCGAGACCGATCGGCTTGATTACCAGACCGATACCATCACGGCGGCACGCTGGACCGGAACCGGCGACCTTTTGGCTCTGCAAGGCCAGGATGCGTTCATCGACTGGCTGCTGAAGACCACGTCGTTCATTACCGAAGCGGCCGGAGTGCAGGTCGGCGTACTGCGAATTTCGCCGGTCGACTCCGAAGAGGGTCCGTGGCAAGTCGAAGGAGTGTTACGCGTCTGGGGGAAACATGCGGAAGAGCCCGGCGAATTGCGAGTCTGGGTGGCCTTGCGGATCGCCAAGCCAACCAAGGAAAATCTGCAGGCCGGTAAATGGCTGTATCAGTTCCGTGCGTCCCAGGTCGCCATCTCACAGGCAAAAGATTCCCTGTTCGTGGACCAGACCGCGAAAAGCGGTGTGGTCATGGAAATTCTGCATGACAATTGGGCCACGCCGTCGGATGTCCGTAATGTCTCGGGTGGCATCTATTTCACCGATTTTGATAACGACGGTCACCAGGATATTTTGCTCACCGATGTCGGCCCGGCCCTGGAGAGCCTCTATCGGGGCAAGGGCGATGGGACATTCATCGACGTGACCGCCGCATTAGGCTCCACCCAGGCCAGCGGCCTGTTCCGCTACAGCAGCATCGCCGCCTGGGTCGATTTGAACGGCGATGGTTGGGACGATATCGTGCACGCCGACGGGGTGGTGCGGCAGAATGTCCAGGGGCTGAGGTTTCGCGATGTCTCCGGCAAGTCCAATTTCAGCCTCCTGGCGCACCTGTCCGACCCGATGATGGGGATGTCCGTCGAAGGGATCATTCCCGCGGATTTCGACCGCGACGGCAAGATCGACCTCTTTATTGCGCGGCTCGGCGTGCGTCCCAAATCGTGGCTGGAAGAAACAAGTCAGACCTCGCCACCCTGCCAGCTGTTGCGGAATCTCGGCAACTGGCGATTCGAGGACGTCTCCGACCGCTTGGGCCCCTCGGTGATGGGGCGCAGCGTTTTTTCGGCTGTCTGGAGCGACTTCAACAGCGACGGCTGGCCCGATCTGTACTCGATCAACGAGTTCGGCGACGGGATCATGTACTTCAATCGCGAAGGAAAAAAATTCGACTCGGTCGACATCGATCAGAAGATCAGCAGTTTTGGCGCGATGGGCGTGACCTCGGGCGACTTCGACAACGACGGCAACATCGATGTCTATGCGGGCGAGATGTACTCGAAGGCCGGCAGCCGCGTGATCGGCAACATGAAACCCGACGCCTACGCTCCCGAGGTAATGACGCGGCTGCGAAGTCTGGTCGACGGCAGTGAACTGTATCACAACCTTGGCAATGAGAAATTCGAGGGGGTAGGCAAAAAGATGCAGGTCCATGACGTCGGCTGGGCCTGGGGGCCGGTCGCCGCCGATTTCGACAACAACGGGCTGCTCGATATCTACGCCACCGCCGGCTACATCAGTCGCGATCGCGACAAACCGGATGGATGAAACTGCCTCTGGTTGGCTGTCGTGTCACAGCCATGCGATACCGGGAGTGATGTGAAACTCAAGGGAACGATCGATCCCGACTTGAATGAATTCTGGGTCGGCAATCCCTGGAAAATTTTCCAGGAAAACAACTTATCCTGCTTCGAACGCAATCGACTTTACTTGAACGTCCCGGGCGGCGGCTTTTTGGATGTGAGCCATGTCAGCGGCGCCGACAACGATGGCGACTCGCGCGCCGCCGTCGCCGTGGATCTCGATCACGACGGGAGACTCGACCTGGCCCTGCGTCAGGTCGGCGGAGGGCCGCTGGTGCTGTATCGGAATCAGGCCGCGAGCGGTCATTATCTTGAAATCACGTTGCGTGGGACCAAGAGCCACGCGTCGGCAATCGGCGCGCGAATCGTCGCAAAAATCGGCGGGCGGCAGGTCGTGCGTGAATGCTACCCGCACAATTCGTTCCGCTCCCAGGCGCCGCGCACGATCCATATCGGGCTGGGCGACGCGGAGAAAATCGACGAACTGACCATCCACTGGCCGTCCGGCATCACGGAGACGATCCGGGATATTGCCGGTGACGCGCGCCTGACCATTCGCGAAGGGGATGCTACGCAATGAGCGTTCCGTCAAGAGAAACCAACGAAAAGCAGAACCGTCAGCAAGGAAAGGGGGATGCGATGAACGCGCCCCAGTCCGCCGATGAACCGCTTTCCGGCGCCGAGTCCACGGCAACGGGCGCTGCGGAAGGCGGTGGTTTCAAGTTCTCCAAACGCTGGGCCGTCAGCTTGCTGGCGATCCTTCTGGTGACGGCGGCGATCGTGTCCGGCAAGAGCTGGCTGGACGATCGCCCGCTGGTCGAAGTACGGCAACGGCTGGAGAACGGCGATCCGGAACGGGCGCTGAAGTTACTCCGCTACTTCCTCAACGACCACCCGAATCACCTGGTCGCCAAGGGGCTGATGGGCCGCGCACTGGTCGCCGCCGGTGAAGTCGACGATGCGATCAGCCTGTTCGCGGAATATCCGCCGACCGACGAACTGGAGACCTATGCGCTGGCGAAAGCCCAGTTGCAGAAACGACATTGGTCGTTGGCACTGCGCCTTTTGAATCGGACATTGCAGATGAAGCCCGATTTCATTCTGGCGATCGAGGACCGCATCGCCTGTGAAGCGAAACTCGGTTTGGGAAATCTGGCCCTGAAGGACGCCGAATCGCTTACGAAAACAATCGACTGGGAGCCGACCGGCTACAACTGGCTGGCGTTTGTTCACGAGACGATGGGACACGATCAGGAAGCGATTGAGGCTTATACTCGAGTCCTGGAGTATTCCCCGGAAGCGAAGGGCCTGCCGTTCACTGCGGAGATATTCCTTACCCGATTCGCCGAGTTGCTTTACAAGACGGGCGACTACGATCGGGCATTTGAGAATGCCGAAAAAAGTCTGACCCATAAAGATTCCGAACTGGCCTACGTCCTGCAAGGCAAGATCCTGGTTCAGCGCGAAGATTTCGACGCCGCGAAAATCGTTTTTCGGAAGGCGCTCGATCTTGACCCGCGCAACCACGAAGCGCGCGTCGGCCTGGCGCGCATGGCACTGGCACGGGGCGACGGCGAAACCGCCAAGAACCTGTTGGCCCCGATCGCGGAGAAGAACAACAATCTGGAAACGGCCGAAGCGATTCTGGATACGCTGAAACTGTTGAACAACGAGCGAGGGATCCGCGACCTGACAGTCGCCATCGCGGAACTGAAAGAGGAAAAACTCGTGCAGGATCGGGTCCGCAAGATTCTGCTCGCCGAGCCCGAATCGTTCTGGGGGCAAGCCGTGCTCGTGCATCAGTTCGCTTCCGAAGGGAATTACACCCAGGCGCTCGACTTGCTGATTCCACTGGTCAACGTTCGAGGCGACGAGCCGTTTATCCAGGATCTTGCCCGAGCGATCCAGCAGCAGAGCCGTGTATTGCCGTCGCTGGACCGGATTCCGTTCGACGAAATCGAGAGCATTAATCAAGACGAATCGTTGCGCGGCTCGGGCTGAAAAATGAGCATCGCCTTCCTCTGCCCGCAGGGCCATTCGCTCAACGCGCCGGAAGAACTGGCAGGCCGGCCGGGTCAGTGCCCCAAGTGTGCCGCGCGATTCGTGGTGCCGTCGCTGGAGGAAATCGCGTCGGTCGCCATGGAAATTCCGTCCGGCGGACCGGCGGAACCGCCCCCATCCGCGGAGATGGCGACGCCGCCGGCCGGCGATCGATCCTCGTTGCGATTTCAATTCCGCTGCCCGAACGGACACAAGCTCCACGGACTGCCTCATCTGCGCGGCAAACCGGGGGAATGCCCTCGCTGCCACGCGCGGTTTGTGATCCCGATCGCCGAAATCGATCACCCGCCAGCCGCCGAGGAAGACCTATCGGCCAACTCCGCGCCGTTTGAACTTGCGCCGCCCGCCTGCGATCAAGACGAGCTGGATGTGCCGGTGACGGAGGTGGTGTCGAGCTGGGTCATGCCGTTGCCTGACAGCCAGCGCGATTGTGCGGAGCGGGATTTTTTCGAGTGGCTTTGGCGGCAGCGGGAT